>ERZ1673722.6-NODE-6-length-298884-cov-17.076425_pt1 | contig 298884 bp, 260 predicted proteins | sample MGYA00580222_ERZ1673722 | MGnify/ENA primary metagenome ERZ1673722 (study PRJEB41218, sample SAMN15661750) | gut metagenome | host: Homo sapiens | place: Canada: London | collected 2015-08-20/2019-03-30 | study: EMG produced TPA metagenomics assembly of... | reverse complement strand
TAATGACATATCTTATATCAGTTTTTTCTGTTTACACAAAACTTGAAACGCTCTCCGGGCATGCACTCCCTTTCTGGGTATTGGCTGTAAACAAAACAAAAAATCTTTTCTGGGCGTCATTATCATAGAAGATTATTATTTACAGCCTTTTCTTCATAGTCTCACAAAAAGTCTTTTCTGAACGTCTTAGTCGAGGTTAATAAACCGGTTTCTATCTTTTATTTATTTTTATATTTTCGGGCAATCTCCTGCATTTGCTCCCATTTCTGTTCCATGTCCCACACCAGTTTCAGCTGTGTTCTCGTACGATCCAGATTGTGGGTCGGATAATCAACCTTAAAGTATGTATCCCCGGAGAGATAATCTGTCAGGAATCTCATACCACACTCATAAGTCATTACCTTCGCCCCGATCGGCAGACACTCAATCTCCATATCGGTCAACGCACCACCGCATCCTTCTACGAAACCTTTTGCATAAATATCATACAGTTCCATATCACAGGAGATCTTGGAAAGATCTTTCTCATCCTCTGCGCCTGTGCTTGCACCAAAGCGGATGGAATCACCAAAATCATTCACTGCCAACCCCGGCATAACAGTATCCAGGTCGATCACACAAAGCCCTTTTCCGGTAGCATTATCCATCAGAACATTGTTGGACTTGGTATCATTATGCGTTACACGAAGCGGAAGTTCTCCTGCCTCTAACAGATCACCCAGCACACAGGCAACATCATATCGATCCTTTATAAACCGAATCTCCTGCTGTACTCCTGCGGCTCTTCCGCATACATCTTCTTCGACTGCTTTTTCAAATGCTGCAAACCGCGCCTTGGTATCATGGAAGCCGGCAATGGTCTCCGTCAGAGTATCCGCCGGAAAATCTGCCAGCATTCTCTGGAAATTACCAAAAGCCACTGCACTCTGATAAAAGTCCTGTGGATCTTTTACTTCTTCCAGTGCATATGCATCTTCTACAAAATGATATGCTCTCCAGTACTCTCCAAAACTGTCTATAAAATACGGTTCACCTGACTTTGCACATACAAAATCAAGTGTCTCTCTCTGTGGATCTCCTCCCTGTGCCCTGATCTGTTCTTTCAGATAGTCTGTCACATGGAGAATATTATTCATCAGCGAAACCGGATCCTTGAATACGGACCGGTTCATGTGCTGCAGTGAATACCGATGTGTTTCGCCGTCTCTGTCAAATGATATCATAAAAGTATCGTTAATATGACCATTTCCACAAGGTGTACACTCCAGAAATGTTCCATCAATATCAAATCCCCGGATTGCCTCCTGTCTTCCTGTCTGTAAGTTCTCCCGATTCATAGTTCTATATCCTTTCATATCTCCGATATATTCGATTGGTATTACCTTTCCAAAGTCAGATTTCCATACCGGTATTTCTAATTTGTTTTTTCATACGGATGCCGGTCATATCGTAATCTCAGTCTGTTTTCTGCTCCGTATCATATGTGTCATAATATCCAGTATACCATATTGTCAAAAAAACTCAACTTAAAATTCTGTATTTCTATATCTGTATTGTAGAGTCGGTATCGATACAAAATCAAAACTCCTTAATTTCTATAACTGCCTCATCTGTATCCAAAGCTTTTACTTCTTCTACCGTCAGTCCTACAAATTCTGCTACCTCTACATATGACAACTTATGAGATTTTAACATATGTCTGGCTACCTCTATTCGTTCCGCATCTCGTCCTTCTTCTCGTCCTTCTTCTCTGCCTTCCTCTCTACCTTCCTCCCGGTCAAACTCTCTTTGCCTCTCTTCGTCGTACTCATAAAGACACATCTTCACAACCTCCGCCCTGTTCCTTTTCAGGAAATCAGCCATCACGTCTTCTTCCATGCACTCCCGGATCGTCCGTTCCACTGCGTCTTCCAATGTCTGTTCCTGTGAATACCTTCTTACCTTATCCACAAAGATCATGTAATCCCGCATCGGTCTGCATTTTTCGAAAAGTTTACGGCTGTTTCCCAGATTAATATTTTTTACTTTCACGATCACTTCCAGATTCGGATTCTCCTGTTTCTTCACAAAGGCATCCGAAAGTCTCAGTTCCCCTTCCTCATCCATCTTCTGTTTTCCATTATAAAACACTACAAACGTAGGTGATGGAAGCGGCAGCATCTTTGAACCGTAAATATTCTTGTCCTTCACCAATACCGAATACGTGTCACTTGCATAAAACAGACAGCGTAACGGCATGTTCGCATTTTTTGTGGACTGCTGCTCATATAAAAACAACTCATCATGGAGCACATAAGCCACGTCATTTTTCATTGACAAATAAATCGCATTTTCCAGTGTCACCACCTGAAGTTCACTGGCATCCATGTAATCCGAGCCATTCATTGCATTATAAAGCTCTAATAACTTTTCTTTGTCATTAAAGATCATCCGGAATAAACGATCTTTATAATCATCTGCTACTTTCACATTATCCATAAAATCCTCCTGTCTTTCGAGAGAAGGATCCACTGCTTCGCTTCCTCAGAATCCCCCTCTGCCCCTCTCTTATTTAATTTGCATTGGAAATTTCTAAGTCCGCGAACGCGGTTTGAATCAAATAGATACGGCTGCGTGCCGTAAAGAAAAATAGAAACATAAAATGCTTGTAATTATCATAACCTAAAAGTTATGTTTCGTCAAATACTATTTGTCAGTCTGATATTTTTATATTCGTAAAAACGTATTTATGTAATTGTTATAAATCATTCAGGAACGAACAGCGGTTTCTGTTCGTTCCTGAATCCATGAGTTATATTTTATTAGTGAATAGTTAAAATGTAAGAAAATTGTAAGTGTAACTGACGCCTATTATCCAAATACAGGATGAAATGGGAAAATTCAATGAATTTTTCTAAATTCTTCTATTCTCATTTCTTCACATTTTACAGCGATCTCCCCGTTCAAACCTCTTAGCATCTCGCAAATTTCTTTTTCTGTCTCCTCCGTAAAACCTTCCGGTAAAAGATCTTTTATTTCTATTTCGCTGACTGTTTCATTCCAGAACAAATACTCTTCATATAACTTTACCGTTGGCTCCACAGAAGCTGTCAGTCTTTCGTCCACCATATCATTTGTATGCAGCTTACCTCTGAGAGCAATCGCATAATATAATATCGTTGTATTTAATACACTTGTCACCTCGTTCAACTCTCTGCAGTCTACCTGTGTTCCATGAGAATCTTCTTTCTCCATCTTTCGTTTTCTGTGAAGTTCTTTTATATATTCGTGTTCCTTCTCATTATACTGATATGTTTCACCATCTCCACTAATATATCCGGAATCTATCAATAACCATTGTACCAAATTCACACTTGCATGCTGTGATTTTGACAATTTCAACAGATTCCATGTGTCCCTTCTCTGTATATATTCTCTTATCTGATTAATCGATGGTTTCTTCTCTATTTTCTTTCCGAAAGACTGATTAAACATTTTCAGCATACCATAGCAAAATGCCCAACGCGAGACAGTATCAATCGCATCTTTCGCAGAATGAATCCCAAATTGATTTCCTAGCGCTGCACATTCTTCAAAGAATGCCTGCCATCCCTGCAGCAACATCTGCCCAAGAGAACCGTCTCCACCCATGTTATTCGCCTGTACACAGATACCTGTTTTTTCGGTTTCCGGGAAAGTACGAAGAAAATCCTGAATGGTTACTCTGTCATAAGGTACATTCCATTCTACACCGTCTTCAAACTCTATGTATGGAAACATCTCATGACGAGTATATGCATCTATATCGCTTTTATAATATTTTCCAAAAGAAACATAACGCACTTCATGCCCATGTTTTTTACAATACTCCACCAGATTTTCTGTCAGATTCTCCTCACAGATCAATAATAATTCCGGTATTCGATATTCTAGGCAATATTCAATCTGTAAACTGCATACTTGTCCATTGACTTTTATATAGTCCTGCAGTCTTTCCTGCGCATATGCAACATTCTGTTTTACCATCCCTTCATAATCTTCGTCCGCCAGAAAGCCATGCAGCTGTCCAAGCTCATCCAGATAAACAGGAACAACCGGTTTCCCGCCTGTGACAAACACATACTCCGGATGCTCCTGTAATACCTTCTGTCGATCTTCATATATCTTTTCTATATTGTAGCTGGCATAAGAATAGAATGCACGATAAAGCTTATAAACCATCAGAAAATATTTGTAAAAAAGAACCACACAGCTTAATCTCGTTTCCACCGCTCCATACGACAGCAACTGTTTTTCCGCATCTCCAAGGAACTGATTCAACCTGACATTGATTCTCATATGTGTTACATCCAGAATTTCTGACAAATTCAAAAAAATTTTCTGTCCGTCATAACTAACCGGCACATGACCATGCTGCATATAATTTCTCAGAAAATCCACAATCCGATAATCCGGACACTCATCGTACACTGGAGCTATAAAATACTTTTTAAAATTTCCAGCTTCAGAAATGTATGCCTTATCACACACTTCCATAGATTCAATCAGCGTCCGCCCGGAACTGATCGCATTTCCAAGCATCGCATTTAATTTTATCGGATCTACCACTTCTCCATTTTTTGTAAATACTCTGTCATCAAAATTCAATGTAAACCGCTCAAAAATATTCTCCAGATTAAAAATCATCATCCGATACAACTGATCCAATTCGCGGATATGCTGAGCAAACTCCATATAACGTTGAAAAATCTGCTCACTTTCCTCCGGCAACGATGTAAAATTCATCTCTGATTTATCAAATGAAATATAGTTCCTTGTATTCATATAATACTCCCTCTTACACTATTTTTCTGTTTGCACCAACCCGGCTATAACCGCCTCATCTGTATCCAAAACTTTTACTTCTTCTACCGTCAGTCCTACAAATTCTGCTACCTCTACATATGACAACTTATGAGATTTTAACATACGTCTGGCTACTTCTATTCGTTCCGCATCTCGTCCTTCTTCCCGTCCTTCTTCCCGGTCAAACTCCCTTTGCTTTTCTTCGTCATACTCATAAAGACACATCTTCACAACCTCCGCCCTGTTCCTTTTCAGGAAATCAGCCATCACGTCTTCTTCCATGCACTCCCGGATCGTCCGTTCCACTGCGTCTTCCAATGTCTGTTCCTGTGAATACCTTCTTACCTTATCCACAAAGATCATGTAATCCCGCATCGGTCTGCATTTTTCGAAAAGTTTACGGCTGTTTCCCAGATTAATATTTTTTACTTTCACGATCACTTCCAGATTCGGATTCTCCTGTTTCTTCACAAAGGCATCCGAAAGTCTCAGTTCCCCTTCCTCATCCATCTTCTGTTTTCCATTATAAAACACTACAAACGTAGGTGATGGAAGCGGCAGCATCTTTGAACCGTAAATATTCTTGTCCTTCACCAATACCGAATACGTGTCACTTGCATAAAACAGACAGCGTAACGGCATGTTCGCATTTTTTGTGGACTGCTGCTCATATAAAAACAACTCATCATGGAGCACATAAGCCACGTCATTTTTCATTGACAAATAAATCGCATTTTCCAGTGTCACCACCTGAAGTTCACTGGCATCCATGTAATCCGAGCCATTCATTGCATTATAAAGCTCTAATAACTTTTCTTTGTCATTAAAGATCATCCGGAATAAACGATCTTTATAATCATCTGCTACTTTCACATTATCCATAAAATCCTCCTGTCTTTCGAGAGAAGGATCCACTGCTTCGCTTCCTCAGAATCCCCCTCTGCCCCTCTCTTATTTAATTTGCATTGGAAATTTCTAAGTCCGCGAACGCGGTTTGAATCAAATAGATACGGCTGCGTGCCGTAAAGAAAAATAGAAATATAAAACGCTTGTAATTATCATACCCTAAAAGTTATGTTTCGTCAAATACAATTTGTTTTACAGGGTATTTTCAATATTATCAATGTTCGTAGAAATATAGTTATGCAATTAATATAGATTATTCAGGAACGAACAGCATAATATTTCTGTTTGTTCCTGAATCCATAAGTTATGTTTTATTAATAATCAATTCAAATGTAAGAATTTTCCCATGTACAGCACACCGTTCCCTGCCGGTCCATAATCTTTTCCCAGAGTGGGATCTTATCGCCGACATAGTCATCTACGAGCCTATCCATTCCTTCCAATCCACGCAGCCACTCTTCTAGTTCCTTTTCCTTGGGCTTTGCTGCTTTCCCGGCAACTGTGTTTTTCTCTACTGGAGTGTTTTACTGGGGTGTTTTCCGTGTAATGCTCGTAGATCAGATCCAGCAGATTCTCCACTGGCGGATAATACTCCGGCTCCGTTTTCTTAATGTACTCCTCCAGCATTTCTTTCAATTTTTCTATAATGCTACCGTCCTTCCCAACTGAGATTCATTTTTCAGTTACAGCACATATTACCGCACACTTCTGTACATAGCAACCTATTTTTTGCGGTCTTTTGGACGGCCCATCTTCTCCTTTACCTCATCCGGCACATCGATCAGTCCGAACCGATAGAACATTCCGTATATGTAGGTCACTCCCCGGATATCGCCCAAAGCTTTCGGGCGGTCTACCACTTCTCCTTTAATATTCTTCAGCGCCAAAACTATAGAACTCCATGCCAAACTCTTACTCTTCTCCCGGCGGTCGATCCACAGTTCCTTTGTGTACTCGCCGTTCCTGCCCTTTTTAATTTCGTAAGAGAAGGGCAACCCGGAGTAAGTTTTGAATTTCACACCAGCATAAGCCAGAACCACTCCCCAGAAGTTTTCTTCTGTCGGATTAGTCCTCCATCGCTTCATTGCTCTGTATCTCCGCTGCCGCTCTGCTCCTACACTGATTTTCTCTTTTGATGCAGTACTTGGGAAATACACGCCTTTCTGATATGGCAGGTACGAAGTAACGGAGGCTTTGGAGAGTTGAAGCGCATTTGCAGTTGAGAGTATGGACGTTTTGTAGTCTTGTATTTCTCTATATTCTTCAAAAGTATCCTGTACCTTCTGCGCCACTTCCGATTCATACACACCGGCCGTGATGAGCAGCTTCCGTACCTTGATGGGATTTAATCCCAACTCATCTCCGATGGCCTGCAAGGACATCTCAGAATCATAAAATGCCACAGCAGCATCCATCTGCTCTTTCAGATTCTTCCCGGCATCGTACTCTGGCTTTAACTTCTTCCGGCCACCGCCTGGTTTTCTTGTTTTCTTCATTTTACTCATGCAACTCTAACGGCAGTCCATCCGGGTCATGGAAGAAAGTCATCTTCTTGCCAGTGTAATCATCCACACGGATTGGCTCACATTCAATCCCAACCTCTGCTAGCTCATTCACTGTCTGCTCCACACTCTCTACACAGAAAGCAAGATGACGCAGACCGCAGGCTTCCGGGCGGTTCACACGCTTCGGAGGATTTTCCTCTGCAAAAATTTCCAGCTCTGTGTGTTCGTTAACACGAAGATCCAGCTTCCAGTCTTTACGCTCTGGGCGATAGTTTTCTCTGATGACAGAGAATCCCAGCTTGTTCACATAGAAATCCTTAGCTGCTTCATAGTCAGATACGATAATTGCAATATGATGTATTTTTGATAAATTCATTTTCTCACACTCCATTTCTTTAAATTTTGTTCTTCTTTTATTTTCGTTATAAACTATACGGAAACCTTCAAAAAATACCGTGTGAACTCCTGGAGTTCAGTTTGTCCACACGGCATTTATTTTTTTGGTTCTTGTTTATTTCAGCTTTTCCAGAATCTCGCCCGCACTCATCCCGCTTGCCAACAGCTTCTTCAGCACAGCCTCCGCTTCAGCCTTCTTAGCTTCTTCAGCGGCCTTAGCATCTGCCTTTGCCTTCTTCGCTTCCAGGGATGCCACTTCTTTTTCGGCCTTCTTCAGAGCAGTCTTCTTCTCTTTCAGGTCAGCCTTCAAAGTGTCAATGTTGGCGGTGATGGATGCGATTTCGGCTGTGAGTTCTTCCTTTGCGGACTGCTTTTCTGCAATCTGTGTTGCAAAATCTGCAATCACAGTTTTGGGCTTATTCTTGCTACCTTTAGTTCTAGGCATAGGACGCAAACCTCTTTCCAAAATTATAATCGTTTAAATCAAGTATTGTGTAGGTATGAAAACAACATAGAAGTCTCTTTTTCTAGTATATCACAAAACTATATTCTTTTACAGACGCTTTCTTGCCTTCATCACTACACAGTACAATAAACCACCGAGCACTCCACCTACTGTGTTATAGAAGATGTCTGATAGCTGGAAGGTACCCAAGCGAAGCAATAATTGCAACATCTCTATGCTTATCGAAAAGATAAATGCTATCTTCCCGCTTTGCCACAGGATCTTTTTCCATCTGTTTCCTATCTTCTCTCCGAATGTCCACATCACTACTGCTGAAAACGGCACCATCATGATCAGGTTCTCGATGCACTCGGTGGTCAGCTTCTGTTCGCCGTTCACTGTCTCCCAGATGCCCCAACCTCCCATAACATCGGATAAAGGATTCATCCACATCTGACGGTTTAACAGGGTTCGGAACAGAATAAGTGAAGTCACAAAGGCCAGAAAGAACAGTTTCCGAAAGAACACACTCTCTTTGAATTTCTGATACCAGGTCACTATGGCATTCTTCCAGCCTTTGCCTGCATGTATTGGCTCATAAGCATAAAGATAGAAAAACATAGCGAGGAAGGAAAGCAGGAGTGAAAATCCAAATGGCTCATAGAGAGCAGTCAGGATGTTTGTGATGATCTTTCCGAGTAAATCAATCGTTTCTTTCATCGCTGTTTACAGATCACTGAACAGGTCGGCCTTATACACGCCGTTCTCCAGCATCTTTTTAAAGCTATCCTTTACTGTTACGACATCCTCATGGTAGGTCATTCCGTACCAGGTATCGTTCGTTTTCAGAACCTTCACAGACATCTTGCCCCGCTCCAGCATTTCACCGATAAAGATAGGAATCAGATACTCAGCCTTTAGCGGATTACCCGGTACTTCTTTCTCAAAGAACTCTTTGAAGCCTTTCTCCAGTACATCCAGAAACTCCGGAGTCAAGCCCCACATATTCATGGATACCAGAGAATTTACATCCACAGCCACGCCGTCTGCTTCTGCCCCATCCGCAGTCTTTACGATGCTCTTAGTCTCTACAACTTCCGTCAGATTGTTCTGTTCATCCATCTTGCAGATACCACGAGTCACGCCACCATTATCAGACAGGGTGTTCTTCAGCACAAAGCCAGCCATGCAGGACTTGCCGCCATTCACCAGATACTCATGGACGGCCTTGAAACCTTCTTTGCCATAGTAATCATCTGCATTGATCACGATGAACGGAGTATCAATCACATTTTTAGCGGCAAGCACGGCCTGACCGGTTCCCCACGGCTTTGTACGGCCTGCTGGGAGCTCTCCCGGAATATCATTGATATCCTGGAAAGCATAGTCAACAGTTACATTATTAGAGGAACAAATGGAGGCAATGCGATCGCCGATCACCTCTTTGAACTCTTTCTCGATATCCTTGCGGATGATAAACACTACATGGTTGAAACCTGCCTCAATCGCATCATGGATTGAGTAGTCCATGATGATATGTCCAACATCATCCACTGGCTCCAACTGCTTAATTCCCGTTCCGAAGCGGCTGCCGATACCAGCAGCCATGATGAGTAATGTTGTTTTCATTGCCTTTCCTCCTCATTTATTATCGTTGCTAAATACATTCTTTTCCCCATGCCACTTTAATCCTTAATGCTTAAGTTCTACCTGGTTCCATCTGCCAGTTATTCTCTCAGTGTACTTCTTTATTACAATCTTCTCATATTCTTTGAAATTATTTTAGCGTGAATATTATATAACTATTCTTCATTATTAAAACTATTGCAAAATAATTATGATTCCCATATTTCCACTGTTCAGATTCAGAACGCCACATATCTGCAATATATCAATATAGAAAACCATATCTTAAAACAAGCAACTAGAATTATATTTTTCACTTTTTCTCAGGAGTTAAGTTTTAATGCCTTATCATGATTTTTAGCCTTTGTTTTACAGGGGACAAAGCTCTTCTAATTTTTTCAAGCATCTTCATTGATCCGTATTTTTTTAAACAATACTCGAATCCTTTTTCAGCAATCAGCCTTTGAAAATCTTCATAGTGAACTGGTTTAGGTGAGGGACTATTTAAATTTTTCTGATTAATATCATTTAACGAACATTCGATTATATCAAATTCATTTTTTACTATTTCAAATATTTTCTTTCCCTTTTCGGAATTTATGATAACAGATGATACACCCAATTTATCTTCAAATGTCTCATTTGCATTTTTGATATTCCAAAAGTCTCCAATTGTTATGTCTCCCTGTCGTTCCATGCTTGAGAATTTACATGAATAACAAGAATCTCTTAATATATAATTATTGGTAAATAAACGATAAAAATTATCTACCCATATAGGAGCATGGTATATTCGTCCATTTTCAAATTTAATATATAATTCTTGATTTCTCCAACCATACGCTTTCTCTCGAAATTTTAGTTCTGTTATTTGAGAGGAATACAGCTTTTCTTTTCCCTTTAAAAATGCGTTTAATAATTCACTACTTGGTACACCATGACAAATTAAATCCAACGTATATAAATTATCATATTCATTTCTCAAATATTTCTTCAAACCAGCTACCTCACATGGCGTACCTGTAAACAACACCTCTTTTCCTTCCTTCAGATCTTTCTGTACCATACAAAAAATCGAATGTTTATCACTTTGTACATATTTAGAGCCTTGAAATTTCCGAGCATCTTCAATCGTTGTCGCTCTTCCATGTTTTACTTGAAAATCATTGTTCATCTCTACGCCATACACAACGCCATCATTGTTCAAAATATATTTTGCAACTTCTACAAATACTCCACCTGAACTACTTTTTGCTCGTTCATGCTCATCTTTATTTTTTACTCCATAAGCTATTTTTTCAAACTTTTTATTCTTTTCTTTATCTTTTAATGGACAAACCTTTTCGCATAATCCGCAACTAACGCATGAATCTTTTCTAATTTCAGGATACAAATATCCCTTTTCATCATGTTTCATATAAATTGCATGTTTAGGACAAATATTCAAACATGCTGAACATCCACAACAGTCCTCTTTATTTATATATAACTTTTCCATCTTATTTCCCTTTTATATTTCTCAATCTTATAAGTATCGTTCTAAAATTGTCTCTTGCAAATATAATATGAAAAATACAAATAAAAACTAAACTATAAGTTCCAACACAGATTGCGTAAAAAAACCATGTAATAAGACTTGTTGGCGTAAACTTTATTAGCATTGGTGCCGTAACATATATTACTATAATCATTAAAATTGCAGTACAAATATTTAACAAAGTACTTTTTCTAGTCATATGTGTTACCATTTTGGGTATAAAAAAGTACAAATCAATACAACGATATAAATTAGATAAGCAGGAAGCTAACATGATTCCAGCTAATCCCCATTTTATTCCAAAGCAAATACCTCCTATCAATAAAATAGCTGCTTGAACCGTACTTTGAACTCTTGTTTCCTTATATAACCCCGCCGCTATCACCAACATTCCTTGAGGTGTTTTTAGATTGTATAAGATTCCATTAGCTACAAATAAAATAGCAAGTGTAAGATTTGTATATTGAATATCATCAACTCCACTTGTATAGACCCCTACAAACGGTAGGATTGTAACTAATGTAATAGAATATATAACGCTAACCATAAAATAATAAAGATATTCGAAATCACTATATGCCTTTTGAAATGCTGTCTTATCTTTCTTAACAATTAATTCCCCAAAACCTGCTGAGACACCCGTAGAAAATACAGACATTACTCCATTAATCCCAGCCATCACCATATTATAAACTGAATAAACACTTACCATTTTAAGAGATGAAAAAATGGTTGTCATAACTGCTGGAGATGCATTTTGTACAGTTTGAACTATCTGTAAATATAACGCACTCCATCTCTTATCCATCGCACCATAATCAGGTTCCACGTCATAACATATAAAGTGGTAATTAGTTTTAACATACACATACAATATTAATGTTCTCACAAATATTGATAACAATGCAATAATTCTCAACAAGACAATATTAATATGCATTATTGATAAGGCCACGACAATGATAGTATTTAAAACTGTATACACAATCGAAGCCAATGAAATTACATATGTCCTTTGATCAGCAGTAAGCAATGCTCTGTATTTTGCCAAAGTAAAAAATTCTAACGAGCCATTAACTCCCAACACAAGAACTAAAACGAAAATACTAGTTTGATCTAACACAGTTGAATCTGTAATAAAAGGATAACATATAGCCAAGATTACAACCAAACCCACAAAAATGAATCCTGATTTCACATAAAAGTGCTTCGCAGCAACTACTATCCGGTTAATCCTATTGTAGTCTTTCTCTGCGATAGGTTTGTACAAAGAATAAACCGCTGCACTTGACAAACCAGCCTCTACTAGATTGAAGTAACTAATAAACTGTAGAATAGATGATATCAAGCCATTAATTTCAGATCCATATGCTGTCAACATAAATCTAGGCGTTATAAACCCTGCAATCATTGTTACGACCTGTAATAATGCTGTCGTAACCGAATTCAACATAAATTTTTTTGAGCGTCCCATATTTTACCTTGCCTTTATTCCTAACATTCCCATAATATAGTATATTTTTTGTTTAATTCCGTTTTCCCCAACTACTTTTAGTTTGTTATAATAAATCTTTACTTCACTTTTCATTCCGTATTCATTTGCCAATCGAAGATAAAAACGATTAAAGTGTACAAATACTTTTCGAGTGTATATATTCTGATCATTGAAGTCACATATATTCTTTACAAGATCATATAATGTATTTTCATGTTCTTGAAATCTTCGGATTGTTTTTTCATAATTATTATTATCTTGATTAGAATGACTGTTTTTATGTAGAATATACTTATATAACGTTTTATCAATGTATCCAAATTTTTTTTCGTGATATGCAACTGGCAATAAAATCTGATAATTCTGCCCAATTCGGCTCTCATTTATATGTCTACTTGGCACATACTTAAAAAATATATCTGTTCTCATGATATAAATTCCCGGACAAAATACAACATTTTTACTGAATAATAAATCTTCAAAAAAATTATCTTTTTCAGGTTTAATTCTTTGTAAACGCTTTATTACATTTCCACTCTCATCTACATAATCAGCCCCAGACATTGCCAATGGAATATCTGGATGTTGTTCCATGTATTTCACCTTTTCGCTAATATTGTTTCGATACAATTCGTCATCTGAATCTGGCCAAATAAAGTATTTTCCTTGAATATATGGAAAGCCCAAATTCATAGCCTTTGCTTGTCCACCATTCTCCTGCTTTAAATACACAAAACGAATGTTTCTTTCTTCAAATTTCTCCTTATACTTATAGACAATATTTTCAGTTCTATCAGTTGAGCCATCATTAATAAAAATCACTTCATAATTTTCATAATCCTGTTCCAAAATTGAGATAAAAAATGCATCTAAATATTTTTCAGAATTATATGACGGAGTAATAATACTCACTAACGGTTCCACTTTAACACCTCCACTCAAATCTAAAACTTCCATTTAATAGTTCTTTTACTGACCATATAAGAAGAATCCGCTACTTTTATATTTGAAACCAACAGGATAATAATAATCAAAACAATTAGCTGGCATGGATAATATAATGTATTTCCAGTAAAACTATAAACTCCAAACAAAATAATCCAATAAATCAAAAGTATATTCCAAAAAACAGGCTTTTCTTTAACTGCAGATATTGTCTTAAACAGCATCAAGATAATAAGTAATGTCATTAATAGAAAACCAACGATTCCAGTTTCTGCCAAAAGCTGAATGTATACATTGTGTGCCTGATAATTCCAACGTTCTCCATAATATCGAAATCCTCGATAAAAAGCATAATCATTAAATGATAAAAATCCTTTTCCAAACAATGGGTTTTGCCGAAACATTTCCATTGCATAATTCCAAAACACTTCTCTACCCGAAAGTACGTCTCCTTCACTATTCACAATGCGATTGATGATTAAAGACGCACCAGGAACCAGTACATATGCACCTATAATAAATATTGTAATTCCTAAACCAACACCTGCCAATTTTATAAATTTATTGTTTTTGGAAAAAAGTATAACATAAATTAGCAAAACTGCTATTGGTATAATAAAAAGCGTCCTTTTTCCCGTCATCATTAGCGCTACCATTACAATAAGACTCTGAATAATATATTTATGTGATTTATGACAGATATATTCTGCAAAAATCATCCCTAGTCCTAAATTGCAGATAAATGCCGCATATGCCTTTTCAAAAGCGAGACCTGCGATTGCTCCGCCTGATGTAAGCGCACGCATAGTTTCATCTCCGAATGACGCAAATCTAAACAATCTATGAAAAATATCCGGCGATGCCGCTTCTAAAAACATGGAAAAAATAAATATCCAAAATAGAGCCCTGAAGATTTTCAATAAATAGCGATAAAATATTTCTGAAAACCTAAAAAGGACAATACTTATGCCCGAAATAAAGTATATACTATAATCTATAGATCCATCAGAGCTAGAAAACCAAATGCAACCGATAAGTAGAATTGAAACAAATGCAACATATAGACCTATAAACTTATTCATTTTTACTGTATAATCTTTTTTTGAAACGAACAACACAAAACACAAAACGATTATGAAGAGCGATAGGTGTTTTGTGTACATCATCAACTTGTTATTGGTAGAAAAAATAACCAGATTAATAAGTAAAGCAATTATTATTTCTAATGTTTTAGTACCAGTTAAATTAGAATGACCTTCCATCTTCATTCAAAACCCTCTCAAAATACTGATTTGTTTTTATATATTGTTTTCTGATCTGATCATCGGCAAAATTAAAATCTCTACTAACATTTAATCTACAATCCTCTAATGTTTTCACCTTACATTCATCTAACCCTGTTAAACACAACAAAGATTCGACTCTATCATTAGGCTTAAAATCTTTTTGTAATGCTTCCACATAAAAATCTTTATGAAAAATAACAGAGAAGGCTGTTCCATGGAATGAATTAGTCACAACATAGTCAGCATATTTTATATATCCCAAAAACTCTTCTACTGATGCCGAATACACTCCTTTTATATCCGGAGTTTTCATTTGATCTACTACATCAAAATTCAACGCCACAATTTTTCTGCCCGTTAATTTAGATAATTTTCTTGCAAAGTCAAAAATCAAATTTGAAGTATTCAATTTGTAAATTAATATATAATTCTTAAGTTTAGGTTTCTTTGCAAGTTTTTTCCATTCTTCTGCGGTCAATAAAAAGACTGGATCCACAGATAATTCCGAATCTTTTCCGGTTAGTTTTTTTACAATCTGTTGTCCTGCATTTTCACGGATAGATAATTCAGAAAAAGTTGATAGCAAACTTTTATAATCATTTACATAGCTGTCTGGAATCTCCTTCATACCAAACGAAGCAGCATAGGAAAGTTTGTTATCACAATTTTTTACAAATTGCAAAAAATATGTTTTATCGAAATCTGTACATGCAAAATTGAAAACCTGATCGCTTCCTGTTATAAACTTATCGTAGCGAAGATTCGCCTTATCTATATTAAACTTATCATAAACTTCTGTACTTATTCGGACATTTTGATCCAAAAATCTGTAAAATTCTCTTTTTTTCTTATATGTGTTTTTAAAATTCAACATTCCTCTAATAATCTGTTTTACAGACTTGTCCTTTATTGTGAATGTTTTATAAAAATTTTCCATATGTTCACATCGATAATCTATAATCTCTGCATCATAGTTAGAATCATTTAAAAATTTCTGTAATGCATATGTTTGCAAAACTGCCCCATAATTAATTGCTCTGTGAAACGTAATAATTCCTATTCTCATAAATATCCCTCTATAAATCAATTTATTTTAGATAATATCTCAAAAACTCGTATCAATTTCCATTTAAGCGAATAATATACAACAATATTTTTCAAATTTGTCGGCTGATATAAGTCAATAACACTCATTATCTCCTGATCATTCAAAAGTATTCTATAAAAGTCTTTAGCATTTCTCGTTTTAGAAATCTTATTTATATTGAATCTCAAGGTAAAAAAAGTCCGATTAATTATTCTTCGTTTCAAATTATAGTCTTTCAAAACATCTCCAAACAGTATGCAAACTTCATTATATAAATTTACAATTCTTTTTAAGACGGATACATCAATTCGATGCGTAAACGAAGTGTCATTAACACGGTATAAATATACAGCTTCAGTGCAAAAGGCTATTTTTTTAGCATATGTCATAAACATCAGCTTAAATAACAAATCTTCAGAATAAACATCTCGTTCGGAAAAAAATTGTATACCCTCATTTTCAATTATATCTCTTTTGAAAATGCTATCCCATACCGCAATACATCCAGAGTATCCATCTTTCTCTTCGTAAGAAATCATATCAGCCATTGCAGCCTTAATTTCTTTGCAGCCAATTAAAACTTTATCATTTAGTGGATGTTCCTTTATGATCTTTCCATCATGCATATCAACTATTCTACAAGAAACCATATCTGCATTTGTTTCAATCGCTCTTTGATACAGTTTTTCAAGCATATTCTCCTTATACTGATCATCCGAATCTAAGAATGCAATATATTCACCTGTAGATTTTTTTATACCAAAATTTCTTTCTAAACCTTGCCCCACATTTTTATTAGTATATAATTGAATCCTATTATCTCTTTTTTTATATTTTTCACATATCAGAAAAGAATTATCTGTTGAACCATCATCGATTAATAATAGTTCAATATCTCGCAACGTTTGATTCAATACGGACTCAATACATTGCTCCAGATAAAGTTCCGCATTATATATTGGTACAATTACACTAATTTTTGGTCTCATTCATCATTCCCCATACACTATCACAAATTCTAGTTTCTTTTAATGTCATCATATTCTTCTTTTTAATTTGATTCTGGTATTAAATAATTATTTTGTATTCTTCTCGTCACTTGATGTAATTAAATAATCATAAAAGTTATGTCCGTGTTTAATATCAGCATCTAATTTATATGTCAACTTATGAATACCTGTAAGTTTTTTGATCCAATTCCATTTCTCTTCTGAATAATCATCAGCTAAAACCTTAACAAGATACTCGCTATAATCACTGTTCATATATGGAATTGCTTTCTCAACTTCCGGATTGCTTTTTACCACCAAAGTGATAATCAAATTTGGCGGCAGATACTCAATTACATGTTCGTTTTTGAGCCAATATGCGAAAGCAACATTTCTTATTTCTCGAATTGTTTTGTTTCCTTTTTTTGCATGAAGAAACCATGCAGGATATAGCACAGGGTTATCTATCAGCAGCAGTGAATTTCGTACTGCAAAAAAGTCGCTATTTAAAATCATATCTGGAATAGGATCTGTAAGATACACCGTGGAATCAATCCATGTTCCACCATAATGCTCCAGTAATGCAAACTCTATTAGATTCGCATATCTCGCTATCGGAATCTGTCCAGTATCCTTTTTCTTTTCAATGTAATCTGGCAATCGAATGTAATCTGCAAGATTTTGATCGTTCAGCAAGATGATTTTTTGATTGGAATGTTTACATACAGATTCATAGCACTTCTGAACAATGATCGACGCCTGTTCAATACCTTTGTTCCAATAAATCCAGATCGGATTCTCTACATCATTTTGGGGAAAGCTAAGTCCATAAACATCTGTGTCTTTATACTTTAAATATGGTTTTATCTTGGAAGAAGCATGTTCCTTCCACAATACCTTCCGCACCTCATAATCCTTGACAAGATGCAATTTGATAAACATAAATGCCCCTCGTTTGACGGCATTCACAATTCCATATCTTTGAATAAATCCTTTCATGCCAATATTTTGATAGTAGTCATTCAGCATAATAATTTAATTGTCTCCCTTTATCTTGCAGAAACTACTATTCAAAAGGCTCATAGATTCCGCACCAGATAATGGTAAACTGTTTCCTCCTTATCAATTGATGGTTCTAATTTATAGGTTAGTTTATGTATCCCGGTAAGCCGCTTAATCCAATTAAATTTTTTCTCTGTAAATTTATCTCCTAATACTCTAACCAGATATTCGCTGTAGTCACTATTCAAATAAGGCATCATTTTCTCAACCTCTGGTGATGACCTCATTATTTGTGTAATTACAATATTTGAAAACAGATATTCTGGTACATGATTATTTCGTTTCCAGTAGGCAAATAGAACATTACGAATCTCACAAATCGTTCTATTATGTTGCTTGGCGTGGATGAACCAGACCGGATACAATACGGGATTATCAATTTCGCCGAGTGAATTGTGAAACACAAAAAAATCACTATTTAATATTTCCTGTGGAATTTCATCTGTTAGCAGTATTGTTGCATCCATCCATGTCCCACCATAATGCTCCAATAATGCTACACGCATCAAATCTGTATAAATCGCTAATGGAAGGACTCCGCTTTTTAATTTCTCATTCAGATAATCCGGCATATTTATATAGTTCTGCACATTGTTTTCTGTAAGCAAAACAACTTGTCTGCCGACATATTTTTTTACAGATTGATAGCAAGTCCTTACTATCTCAGGTGCTTTCTCCAACCCTGTATTCCAGAATAACCAAATGGGTTCATCTACTTTGGTTTCTGGGAACGTCAGCTTTTCAGGAGCGATATCTCTGAATTTCAGATATTTTTTACAAACCGCTGTGCCACCCCCCGATTGCCAAAGCAGTTTTCTCAGCTCATAATCTTTGACAATATGAAGTGGGTTACGAAGAAACTTGTTCCGCATTCTTTTCTCCTCGATAAATTTTCATCAGTTTTATATAGTAGCTCTCTGTCGTTTCATAATTCACCTGACTACAATTCTTTGTATATCTTTCCAATACATCTTGCGTTTGAAGAACTTTCTTTATCGCCTTCATCAGTTCTTCCACATTTCCTGCTTCAAACAGTTCTCCGGTTTTACCAGGCTCAATTAATTCGGGGATACCTCCCATTTTAGATCCAACAACAGGCGTACCCAAAAGTACCGACTCCATAACAGAGTACGGGCAGTTTTCATACCATTCAGACGGGCAGACACTGATTGCTGCCTCAGCAATAATGCGATAAAGTTCTTCTCCAGTCTTAAATCCCAGATACTTCACATTTGGAATATCCTTCATTTTATCAGCCGACGGACCATAGCCAATAAACACAAATTCGGTATTAGGCATCTTTTTGGCTACTTCAAGCAAAGTATCCGTTCCTTTGTCTCGCGAAAGATGGCCAAACTCTAATACGTAACCCTTTTTTTGAATGTTATCCAAGTGCGGCATCTTTTTTTTGAAATTATGCAACCCGATGGTTTTATCACGGAATCTTTTCTGCGTGTCTAGTTTTGATTTAAGAAAAAAGCTACAGCAAATATAGGCATCTACATATGAGTATGCTTTGCTATATTTCCACATATATCCATCCAACGTTCCAAGGAGACTTTTTGCTCTGGAATTTTTCAAGCATTTAGTTTGAAGGCAATGAATATAATGACCATCCAAACACCGTTCACAAGGCTTCATATCCACATCGAACATTCCATGGCTGGGGCATACAAGCTGATAGTCATGTGTCGTGTAAACAATCTTACATTCTTTCTTTGTTTCTTTACGCCATTTGTTAGTTTCCAGAATAATAGAAGGGGTCAGATGATACTGTATATTGTTGAGATGCACTACATCTGGCTGAAAATCATCTAAAACTGCACGAATTTTTTTGCGTGCTTCTCTTGAATAGATAATGCGAAAAGGTGCATTTAAATTTGCCTTTATTCCTTGAGAAAAATCCATATTCGTTACATATGAACCGATTCGATTTCCTACTGTATTTTTTTCATTTTCAAGACCAAAGTACTGGACTTCGTGCCCATGTTCTTCTAACATTTTTCCCACATCAAATGTGTACGTTTCCGCTCCGCCCTTGGGAAATATAAATTTATTCACAAGTAAAATTCGCATATCCTAACTTCCTTTTTCGTACTGTATTTATTTCTATTTCACTACCTCTGTTCAGATGAAGCACTTCCAATGTATTGTTCATAAACCAGAGTGCTCCATACAAACGCAGGTAGTGATACTGAAAGTTCTTATGATAATTTCATCTGCTGTTACTGAACCTAGGTAGCGAGATAAAAACTGCGCTCGCAGCTCTATCCGTCTCTCAAAAAGTGCCGTAAATACGCTACTTTTTCGGAATTTTCACTATGTACATCTCACTACCCGCGTTCGGTTAGAGGAGATTATTTATTATCAATACTCTCATCTATTATTTTCTCCTGTACAGTTTCATCGTTTCCTTTACAACTTCATCCCAGTTGTATTTTTCACAGATAAAGTCAGCTGCCTGATTCTTCATTTTTATAACCATTTCAGGATGGTCACAGGCATCTTGCAATTTTTCTTGCAAGTCCTTTACATCTGACTTTTTGAAAATCAATGCCTTATCTTCCACAACCTCTGCGCACTCTGGAATATCCGAAACCAAACAGCAATTACCATAGCTCATCGCCTCCAGCAGACTTAATGGCATTCCTTCCAGATCAGAAGGTAATGTGTAGATATACGCATTGCTATATAATTCATCAAGCATCTGCCCCTGAACAAATCCGGTAAAAATGATTCTATCATCATCCTTTGCCAGCTCTTTCAGTTCCACCATAAAAGAATCCGTATCGCTAGAGCCACCAGCAATAACCAATTTTTTATCTGTTTTGACATCCTCGAACGCTTCAACCAAATACCGGATACCTTTTTCCGGTACCAGTCGACCAAGAAATAATATGTAGGAATCTTTTGACAGTCCAAATCTTTCTGTTATTAAACCAGCTTCTTGGGTTTCTGGTCTGTTCACACCATTCGGAATGAAATGTGTCTCCCTACCATAGGTATCTTTGAAGTAATCCTGAACACCTTTACTCAGAACGATAATTTCATCTGCATACTTTACAGCATTCTTTTCACCCTGCCGGATGAATTTAGAGCCAAATCCTGACTTCCATTTTTCCCGCTGCCAGTCTATGCCGTGAATGGTAACCACAACTCTTTTCCCCAGAATCTTAGGTAGCCACGAGAAAAAGGCCGGTCCCTCTGCATGGATGTGTACCACATCATATCTTCCAAATGCACTGCAAAGAGCTGCAAAAAAAGAGGAACTTACTGCTGCCAGTCCTTTCTTTTCTATCGTTGGAACGGATCGCTGGCGAACCCCTGTATATTCTGTTTTTCTGTCATATTCCGCTCCGCTGACATGGTGACCGGATCTGTTGTAACAGGTGACTTTGTGACCGGCCTTTGCCATTCGGGTGCATAGTTCTTTTACAACGATTTCCACGCCACCTTCCCGGCTGAGTCTTTTCTGTCCAAACATCGCCACCGAAAGTTTCTTTTCCATACTGTTTCTGACCAATTCTTTCTTTTACTTAATTTCTTTATTATTTGTTATAACTTCAAACACCCTCTCCCACCTTTTTCCCGGATCTCTCCGTTTTTCAGGCAGGAATTCTTCGTCACTTCTTCTTCCGACGTAACCAGGCGGTGTTCAGCCTGTAAGAGCCAGCCGGTAAACCGGCTCCCACTTTTTGCTTTCGCATTTATAAAACAACGGAGTAGACCGTATGTTTTCCATTTTCTTATCCTGCAGTTTCACTGGCTTTCTGTTTTTTCTGAAACTGCGTCAGGCATCTTTTCGCTGTATTTCTTGCGATGTTCAGATACCTGTTGGTTTTGTGTCCGGCTTCGCAGGTACATTCCTGTGTTTTTTTATCGACAGACACGATATTTGCTCCGCAGACAGCGCAGATTTCATGTAATCCTTTTGCATTAATATCGATAACCAGGATGCCGGATTGCCACGCTTTATACGTAAGGTATTCCCGGATTCTGGTGCTCAGATGAAGGGTGCTGTAATTGCCGGAGGCTTTTTTCACATGTTTTTCATAAGATTCGGCATATTTGGGAAATGCGATGATTCCCACTTCGTGTGCCTTGCAATATTCCACAATTTCCCGGCTGATCTGGTGGGCGTAGTGGCTGTTCAGGTGCTTGATCTGCATCCAGTAACGCTGATTCACCGGTCCATTCCCATTTTCTCCGTGGGAAGCGTGGGATTTGTCGATATGTTCCACGACTCTCCGGCACTGATCGGTGTAGCGATTTCCACCTTTGAAGTAGCGGACTGTTGCCTCTTTTTCATCAGCTGTCAGGACACTTGCCACGGCAAATACATCTTTCGTTCCAAACTGAACACCGCAGACATTTCTTTCTGCTGCGATACGTTCTTTGATCCCGGATGCATCCTGCACCACTTCTTTTACCGGAACCTGAAGCATCGTGTAGAGATGTTCGTACACCACAGAGGGCGACATCAGCTGTCCGTCTTCAGGAAACTCTTTTCCGTACAGGCGGCAGTGCATCCAGTGCCATTCGTCACCAGTCCACACACGCAGTTCCACACCATGGCTGGTCAGTTCCCGGTACATTCCTTTATAGTAGGTGACCGCCGAATGAAAGGTTTCGGTCTTACCGGCGTATCCACCGGCTGATCTTGTCAGGTAGCTTTTTGCAGCTGCAATCGCTGCATTGGCTGCGGATCGACGAAAATACAGCAGAGCATTGTCCCAGGGAAAGGGATATTCCACCTGTTTCCGGGTCCGTCCCGGAATGCTCAGTGTCTCCAGACCGCGCAGGGCATTCTGCGAATTTTCTTTCCAGAGTTCAGGGCGTTCCAGATAGAGGTCGTAGTAGAACTTTTGTATCTCGTTATAAAAGTTCTGTGTTGTCTCCAACCATTCCGGATGTTTGCACCGTAATCGCAGCCGCCAGGTTGTGATGGCGTATCCTTGCTTGGTTCCCATGCTGATCGATCCTTCCGTGTTGTTTTTTGCATTCTGAAATGTCGCTTAACTTTCCCTTAAGCGACAAAAAAGGTCTTTCCCCATAGATTCAGTGGGAAAGACCTTTTTTGACGATGATTTTGACGGCGAATGAGTGTCAGATTGTCATCTGGTTGATGTATTCTCTTTTTTGCTCCATGTTACTGTGGACATAAATATCCAGTGTGATTTTTACTGATGAATGTCCCAGAATCTCTGAAAGTGCTTTGCTGTCTGCACCTTTTTCGATGCATCTGGTTGCGAAACTGTGACGTAAAGAATGAAAAGTCACCGGAGGGAGATCGCATTTTTTCAGGATGTTTTTGAATCTTCGCTGGACATTGCGTGGTTCGGTATAGTGGATTGTACCGGTCATAAGATATTCATCAGGTGACAGCTGTTGACGTTTCAAAAGTGACAGTAGCTGACGGGGAACAGGAATTGTTCGAAGAGAGGATGTAGATTTGGGTGTGCCGATTATTACTTTTGTTTTGGCATCTTGATGATCCGGAGTAGATTCGGTGTTTCGGATCCTTGAAATCGTCCGGTGAATCTCAAAGGTTTCGTTGGTAAAGTTAAAATCTCCCCCTTTCAGACCACACAGTTCTCCGATTCGGATGCCGGTGTGCATGCAAAGCAAAAGTCCAACAGAAAATGCATCTCCCTCCAGATAAAGATACCTTGCAAGAATGGATAATTGACTTGCATCCAGAGTATCATTTATATAGAAAGAACTTTTCGGAAAAGTGAAAGAACGCTTGGTAACCGGAAGCAGGTTTTCGTCTTCTCCATAGCGTAGAATACGTTCCAGCAAAACTACAATATTCCTCACACTGGTTGGAGAGAGATCATTTGTGATTTTGTAATTGATGAATTGCTGGATGTGTTCGGATGTGATCATTGAACTATTATTAAAATAAGTAAGAATGTGTTTTTGAATCAGTGTCAGGTAACAGCTGTATGTGCTTTCTTTTACCGTGTGCCGAATCGATTCCAGCCACCTGATGCTGATATCGCAGATATTCATGGATTCTGACGGCGAAATGGTCTTTGCTACAGGAAGTTTTACGATACTATTGATTTTCTTCTCCCTCACTTCCCGATAGGATTTTCCATACAAAGAGCCATAGATAATCTGTCCCTTGGAATTTCTGCCTTTTTCATATCTTGCCTCCCATCTGCCATCTTTTCGCTTATAAATGTTTTCTCCTTTTCTGGCCATCTGTGTCTACTCCTTTTTGCTCAGATTATAATACAAAAGTGAGACAGAAATGACGATAATTTTGACGGCTTATACTGCTTTTTGTCACTATTGGCGAAAAACGAAACGTAATTTCGTGAAAATTTTATGAATGGATTATTTAAAAATAAAAGCACTAACTTGACCATCATAATGAAAAATGATAAAATTGATAATGTTTTAAAAGATATCGGGATAAATTAAGATTAATCCACAGGATCAATCATTGATATCCAACGCAACCGGGAAGTCGCTTAAGGGAAAGTTAAGCGACTTCTTTTATAATTTTACTGCTCACAAATTAATTCAAACCTATATTTCTATTTCACATCTGGATATTTCTTGTCACCATTTATACAAAATAAAAATGCTATGATAACTGACTGTAAAGCTCTTTCAGTTATCATAGCATTTTTGTAATTATGTTCTTCACACAAACGGATTATAAAATCTCCCAAACAAGATCGTCACCGTCAGGCTCGCCCCCAGCAGCACAACTCCGAGTCCCAGCACGATAAGATCATTTCTTGCGAAGGATCTTTTTGTATACCAGGTTCTCTTTTTGTGTTTTCCGAATCCCCTCAGTTCCATCGCATTCGAGATCGTATCGATGCGGTTCAGGCTTGTAAGGATCAGTGGCAGCAGGATGTTGACAGAGTTTTTCAGTCTTGCGAAAAAGTGTTCTTTTTTTCCAAGTTCCACACCTCTCGCCTGCTGTGCCTGGCTGATGCTGTGGTAGTCTCGCTGGATGTCCGGGATGTAACGCAGGGCGATAGCCACGGAATAGCCTACTTTGTAGGAGATACCGATGCTGTTCAGGCTGGCAGCGAATTCACTGGGGTTCGTCGCTGAGATAAACAGGATTGCTACCGGCAGTGCCACAAAGTATTTGATGGAAATATTTACCATATAAAACAGCTGCTCCGCTGTCAGATCATACCTCCAGAACAGATGGCAGAGTACATGCCGGGTGCCATACAGTGTTGTTCCCTGATCCGGGTCGAACAAAAAGATGAACAAATTATTCAACAGTAGAAAAACAAGCATGAAAATCATCATAAAACGGACTTCTTTGAAGCGGATCTTGCTGAGTTTGAACGCTGAGATACTCATCGCCAAAAGTCCAAGAAGCACCCAGGTGTTGTAGGTGATCATGCTGGCGAAGGTAAATAACAGGAAAAATGCCAGCTTGGTAGTTCCGGTGAGTCTGTGAACTACACTTTCCCTTGGCAGATAATTTAATACCGTATTAGCGGCCATGGCTGCGCACCTCCCGATCTTCTTCGATAAAACATTCCACAAAGGCTTCCGGCGGCGTGATACCTGCACGGTTTGCCAAAGTGAATAAACTGGTTTCCTTCAGAGCCGCCCTCTCAACCAGCTCCCGATTACATAAAACTGCCGCCGCACTGTCATCAGCGATCAGCCGCCCGTCCGCAAAGACAAGTGCCCGCGGTGTATATTCCAGCATCAGATGCATGTCATGGGTGATCATCACAACGGTGACACCCTCTTCATTTAATTTTCGCAAAAATTCCATAATTTCTGTATAATGATGAAAATCCTGCCCCGCCGTCGGCTCGTCCAGAATGATCAATTCCGGATTCTGTACCAGAACACTGGCGATGGTCACACGTTTTTTCTGCCCGAAACTCAGTGCTGAGATCGGCCAGTTTCGGAACGGATACAGGCCACAGATCTTCAGTGTCTCTTCCACCCGCTCCCTGACCTTCGCCTCATCCAGTCCTGTATTGCGAAGGCTCAATGCTACCTCGTCAAAAATCATGGTCTTGGAGATCATCTGATTTGGATTCTGCATCACGTAGCCGATATGTTTTGCTCTGTGACGGATATTTTCTGTCAGCAGATCCTTCCCTGCAAAGCGAATCTCTCCCTGATCCGGATCCTCGAAGCCACAGACCAGTTTGGAAAATGTTGATTTCCCGGCTCCGTTCTTTCCTACGATGCTGACCTTCTCTCCTTTTCGGATTGTCAGGCTTACATTCTGAAGCGTCCGCTGTCCTTTTGTATATCCAAAACTCAGGTTTTTCACTTCCAAAAGAGGCTCTCTCTCCGACTCCTGCTTTTCTGCCGTATGCGACTGGAACCACTGCTTTAACTGTTTTACATCGTCTTCCGGCAGTGCAACCCTGTCTGCATGGGATGGTTTTTTCTCCGGTGTCAGCGTGATTCCGGCATAGCGCATCGCAGTCAGATACAGTGGCTCCCGGATCCCATTTTCAGCAAGAAGATCCGTTGCCAGAAGCTCATCCGGATGCAGATCTGCCAGGATCCTTCCTTCACTGACCAGGATGATCCGATCCACATCTCTCCATAATACATCTTCCAGACGATGTTCGATGATCACTACCGTAGTGTCGGTCTCTTTCTGGATCTCATCGATCAGCTCGATCGTCTGTTTTCCGGTTGCCGGATCCAGATTGGCAAGCGGTTCATCAAATAAAAGGATCTTCACCTGATCCACCATAACACCGGCAAGACTGACCCGTTGTTTTTGTCCGCCGGAAAGTTCATGGGGTGCATAGTCAAGATGGTTATTGATTTTTACCAGTTCCGCTACTTTTCGCGTGATCTGATGCATCTCATCCTGGGGCATACAGCTGTTCTCCAGGGAAAACGCGATATCCTCTCCTACAGTCAGTCCGATAAACTGTCCGTCCGGATCCTGCAGAACCGTTCCCACATGAGCGGAAAGCTCAAAAATACTGCTTTTTGTGGCATCCACCCCATCGATGATCAGTTCGCCGGTGGCTTCGCCCGGATTGGAACAGGGATTTAGTCCGTTAATACAGCCCGCCAGAGTACTTTTCCCGCAACCGGAGGGACCTGCGATCAGAACTCTCTCACCCGGATAGATATCCAGATTGATATTTGTTAAAGTCGGTCGTTTCTGGGCACGATACTGAAAGGAATAATTTTTGAATGAAATAACAGGGGATTGTTTGTTTGTCACGTTTTTCTCTACCTCGTCTTACTATTTACAAAAGAAAAAGCTTTTTCACAAGTCTCTGAGACTTTATGAGAAAGCTTTTTCGTAATCAGCAACTGTTTTTATTCCTGATCCAGGGATCCTTTTTTGGCAATGGTCTTTGTGTAAGCCAGGATCAGAAGTCCACCTACTACCACACCGGTGATCGTATTGGATACTGCGGCAAATGCACCCTGTGCAAATACTTTTTTTGCCGGTTCAGCATAAATCAGAATATCCAGTACCGGAGCAACTACAACCCATCCGATGACATGAGCAACTACGTTTGCGATTGCAAATACTGCTGCTTTTGCTTTACCAAAATCACCTTCCTGAACGTTCAGCTTTCTGGCGAATGCTCCTACAACCACACCGACAAATGCAGATGTGATCACCCAGCTCCACCACGGGATTCCACCCCAGGACAGATCCACCAGTGTATGACCGATGAAACCGATCAGACCACCGGCTACCGGACCGTACATAGCAGCCAGCAGAGCCAGTACTGCATACTGAAGACTGATGTTGGTGTTCGGAACCGGGCTCGGGATCGCCACAAAACGTCCCAGCACAAAGAACAGAGCCGCACCGATACCGATGGCTACTACAGTTTTGATACTGTTATTCTTTTTCATATTCATTTCCTCCCTCGTGTTTTCGCTGCTGCAGGCTCCGGATTTATCAGAGACCTCAGCAACGCCATATTCTTATATAGTATACGCTGTTTTATGGAAGGTTGTCAACTGTTCTCTGCGTCTTATGTCCGCATGATATCCCGTCTGTGTTACTGTTTACTCCGTTCCAGGCATCACGCTGCACGATACACCGAATCTGTGCTGATCGGTAACTATTCAGTAGCCACTGTCCCGCGAGGTGTTTTGACATGAATATGTCAAAATCCCGAGACATACAAGCCAAAATGCCATCACCGAAGGTGATTTACGCGAGCAACGAGTCAAAGTCCGTGCTTGCACGGAACCTTGAGGAGTGCCGCGATAACGATAAAAACTCGCAAAGCGTGGTTTTATCGTTTAAATGCGTTTTGGCTCGTAACTGTGAAAGTACTGAACAGTTACGCTGAGCGCATAGATTCGTACGATATGGCCCGGGTTTTCTGTGACCCTCGCTCACAAAAAACGCCTCGTGGAATATTACCGGATCGCTGCCACAATCGCCCGTTCCATCACATATGCTGCCAGGGTTCCCGCCACATTCAGATCCGCTTCCACATCTCCTGCGGATGCCGCGTAGATACTGTCGCCGTCTGCCATGGTCCCTACAGGGTTGATGCACCGTGCATAGGCATTTCTGGTCATGGATGCGATCTTATTCATCTGTGCTTTATTGAACTTTCCGTTAGTGAACACTGCTCCGATCGTTGTATTGCCGGTAAAGAGGTTCTCTCTCCTCTCCATCTTCCAGAGTTCTTCGCAACTGTCACCAAAAGACGTTCCATCTGCCGTAAGAAGTCCGGCGATCTTTTTTCCGGTGGATGGATCAAAGATATCCCCCAGTGCATTGACCGCTACAACAGCTGCCATCCGAAGTTCTCCCAGCTCTACGGCATACATACCGAGACCGGATTTCATCGCACGCTCCATGCCACAGATCTTACCTACTGTAGCACCGGTTCCGGCGCCCACACTGCCGCAGGAAGGATTGCCGCCTGCCAGCGCTTTCTCGCAGGCCGCATATCCCATTGCACTGTCCGGCCGGACAGTGGCACTTCCGTAACCCAGGTCATAGATACAGGACTGGCACACCAGCGGAACCCTGGCATAGCCTGTCTCAAACCCGATTCCGTGGTCTTCCAGGCAACGCATCACACCGTCTGCTGCTGCCAGTCCATAGGCGGATCCGCCGGATAAAACGATCGCGTTGATCGGGTTATCCGCTGTAACCGGAGAAGTCAGCGGAGTTTCCCTGGATGCCGGTCCTCCACCACTGATATCCACTCCGACAACCGCACCCTTCTTATCAAATAAAAGTACAGTCACACCGGTTTTTGCCTCGTCACTCTGGACATTACCGATGGAAACCTCCGGCATATCCGTTATTGCTATTTCACGTATTCCCTTCATTACTCTCACTCTCCTGATAAATATACATCCTGATACAAGAAGCATGCCGGACTTCCTTCCCGAAATCTTCCGGCATGCTTCTTATCATGTAAAATGTTCTTTTTTGTATCCTCTGATTATTGCTTAGATTCTGTGTAATGCCGCACTCAGCGCTCTTGAGATTGCTCCTGCCAGGATAAAGCAGACGATCGCCTCAATCAGTCCCTGTACACCGACGAATGCCACAACAAAGGTAAACGGGTTACTCACTCCCAGAGATGTCACAAATCCCTGGATATAATCTGTATGATAAAAAATCAGCACAAGCGTACTCATAAAAAACAGAGTGTTCAAAAGCGGGCAGGCAAGACTCGCCACCAGATAGGCACCATTTTTCATTTTTCCGCGGACCGCTTTAAAAATCAGTCCTGTGATCCATCCTTCCAGGAGTCTAGGAACGATACATACCACTGCGGTTCCCAGCGGATTGATGCTGAATAACATGGTTCCGAAAGCACCCATACCAAAGCACTGCATAAAACTGGTAATACCGAATGCCAGTCCGCAGATCGCACCGCCCACCGGTCCGAGAATCATCGCCCCAACTGCTACCGGTACCGTCAGAAACGTAATAGATAATCCAAGTGTCCGGAAATATCCCAGCGGAGTAAATGCCATAACGAAAATAATGGTCACCATCAGTGCCAGTTCCACCAGATACCGTGTCCGTGATGCATGTGTGTTGTTCATAGTTTCTTTTTTCTCCTCTTCTGTCCGATGAAACGGCATACCACCATAAAATACAGCTATACGTTCCCTGTCTCTCGGCTCATTAAATTATAGAATATTGGGAATAAAACTGAACATCAGATACCTGTGAAAAAACAGACATACAAACAAACAGCTGTATAACATCTGCATATTCATACAGCTTCGGATAAGATTTCATGGATCCTCCGCATAGTTGCCGCCTGTAAATGGTCAGCACCATCATCGTTTCCAAGTTTTTAAAAATATTATCAAAATGGTTGATGCGTTTTCACACAGGAATAACGTTCTTTTCTACTATACCATCATTTTCTTAAATAGCAACAAAAATTTCCGGAAAACATTGTATTTCTTTCAGAACATACCGGAACGGGCTTTGACTCGTTATGCAACGCAAAAAAGCGGTACCAGAATCTTTCCCGATTCTGATACCACCCGATTTTAATCTTTAATATAATGTTTCTTTTAATTTTGCAATGGTCTGTTCCCAGTCTGGAACAAGCATATCCTGTTTCTTCACATAGATAACTTTATACATATTATCATATGGAATACGGTCTTTTACCAGTTTGTACTGTAACAGGGATGGAGACTTCGCAAGCAGAGACCACATCTCATCTTCCGGGATGTTATGAGTTACCAGCGGAAGAACATCTTCAGCAAAACTGTACAGTTCCGGAAGGCTCATATCCTTGATCTTTTCCATCATCTTGGTCAGAACAGTTCTCTGACGTTCGGTACGCTGATAATCGGCATTTCCGACATAGCGGATACGCGCATAGGCTACTGCCTGTATACCGGAGCAGGTCTTTGTCCCACCTTTTATAAAGTAATAGCTGTTTGGATCCAACTTTCTCAGATTACACATCTCTGTGATGTAATTATTGGCAACTCTCACTTCATCATCGGAAAGTGTCAGTTCCACACCACCCAGCTTGTCAATGATATCGATCATGCTGTTAAAATCAACAGATACATAACGATCCACCTGAACCTTGTAGTTCTGTGTCACTGTTTCCAGAAGCAGCGGACCGGCACCATTGGCATGGGCTGCATTCAGTTTTCTCATACCGATACCGGGAATATTCACATAGGTATCACGCATCAGAGAAATCATGCTGATCTGCTTTTTCTCATAATTCAGAGACATCAGGATCATACTGTCTGAGTTTCCTGCCCAGGACTTGTCACGGCGGTCAACCCCTACCAGCAAAACGTTATATACATTTCCGTCATTTGTAACCGGTTCTGAATCGGCAAACTCGGCCAGTTTTGCATCCAGTTCCTGTTGTTCTTCGTCCGATAAAACTTCTCCGGTTGCATCTTCCGGATTCACTTCATCTTCAGCAGTTGTATCTTCCCCTACGTTTATAAAGTCTTTCATCGCATCTTTATCCGATGTGTAATTACTGGATCTGTAGAATCCATGAGTAACTCCGTAAACAGCTCCGACCGCACCCAGGATCAGAACTACGATCACTGCAAGAGCAATCAGCAGAGCTTTTTTCTTTGATGAATGTTTTTTCATAATTTTTCCTCATTTGTACTGTTGCATCGCAACAGTTCCGTTACTGAACCACGATTGTCAGTTTTGCTTCGTTGGAACGGTTTCCGTCCGTATCAACGATGTAATACGTCTGCTCATAAGTGCCTGGAGTGTCTTTATCGAATGTGTCTCCGGAAATCTCGATCCGTTTGTACAGAGTTTCTTTGCTGTCCTTATCATCCGTTACACTTTCCACATAAGAGATACGGTTAATCGACTCTCCTTTTTTGATCGTCACACGGCTCGTTGACAGTTTGATCCTCGGAGCTTCCGCCGAAAGATCATCTGTGGAATCGTCTTCCTCACTGTCATCTTCTGATGTTGTGTCAGCGCTTGCCTCCTCCGTGTCAGATCCGGCATCCGGTGTCACTGACGGAGTCGGAGTTGGCGTATCTGTCGCTTCCGGTGTTGTAGAAGGCTGTGCATCTGCACTCTCATCTGTTGCCGTTTTCTCTGTGGCATCTGATGTTGCTGCCTGGTCATCAGCAGCCGCACGATACGTTACTACTTTATTTGCTTTTCCCACATTGTTTCGGGAGTCTCTTGCAACATATACAATCGTAGCAGTCTGTCCGTCTTCGTTGGGATATACACTCTCAACAACCAGGCTTTCTGTCACATCACCATCTTTATTATCTGTCGCTGTCACTCCGTCCAGAAGTCCGTCATAGCTGTCACCTGCTGTATACACGATCTCGTTATCCTGGAACTGGATCTCCGGCGGCGTATTGTCTTCCGAAAACTTCATAAAGCCCACAAAGCCCATCAGTCCAAGACACAGAATCACCATAATTGCTATGATACCTTTTTTCATTTCTTTTTCCACGCCTTCCTCTGTTTAATCTTCATGTCCATACTTGCCGTATTTTCCATATTTTCCATAGTATTTGCCATAATATTTACCGTAATAGCCCTGTCTGGACATATCTACTTTATTCAGAACAACACCAAGGATCGGACAGTTACTCTTTTCCAGCTGCTGCTTTACCTCCTGTGCAAACCGATAACTGATCACACCGGATTCGATGACGATCATCGCACCATCACATTCTTCCGCGATAATCGCGCTGTCGATAACGCTTCCCAGAGGCGGGGTATCGATCAATATGTAATCATATACTTTTTTGAGGGAATCCAGCATCGCTTTAAAATGACGGCTTCCCAGCAGTTCTGCAGGATTTGGCGGAACCGGTCCGGCAAATATAATACTCAAATTCTTTACATTGGTGGAGCAGATCACATCGATCAGAGGTGCCTGTTTGGAAAGATAGTGAGTCAGTCCTTTTACAGAACTTCTCACTTTTGTTCTTCCCATCAGAACAGATTTTCGCATATCCGCATCGATCAGGATCACTTTCTTTCCTGCTTCTGCCATGGAAACTGCCAGATTCATGGTCACACTGCTTTTTCCTTCATTTGGTGTACAGCTTGTTACTGCGATCACTTTTTTATCTTCTCCACAAAACTGGAGATTGGTACGGAGAGACTTATAGGCTTCTGTTCCGCTGTAGTCCATCTCCTGCACTTTAATTTCTACATTTTCCACAGCTTTTTATCTCCTTTTATGTTTTTTCGCACGTTTTTTCTTCTTTTTATCCGTCTGTAACAGAGGAATGGTTCCCAGAGTACTAAGCTGCAGATAACGTTCTACATCCTCTGCTGTCTGAATGGTATCATTCATAATAAAGCGGATCAGGATAATGGCAACTGCGATCATACATCCCAGGACACCACCGATCAGACCATTCTTTGAAACACTCGGACTGTATTTTTCAGCCGGGATATTGGCCTCATCTACAACGTTAACTGCTTCGGAATTCATAACATTTTTGATATGTTCTGCAGCTGTATCACGCACTGCATTGGCAATGTCTCTTGCCATATAAGGATCCTTATCCAGTACACTGATGGTAATGATACGGGTATCTGTCGTATTGGATACGGAAATCTTGTTTACCAGCTGTTCATGTGTCATATCCAGACCAAGCTGTGCAATGACCGCTTCCGTAACGGTACGGCTCTGAATCATCTCTGCATAGTCTTTTGTCAGCAGGGTACTGGTCTGCATATCTGCGCTGGTCAGTGTATCGTTGTTCTGTTTTGCCAGCACATACATCTTGGTTACGGACTGATACTGAGGGGTGATAAATACTTTCGTTCCTACGATTGCCACCAGGCCCAGAACAAGCCCGGACAGGATAATGATTCCCAGGTGACTCAGCAGTACAGAGAAAATCTCCCTCAGATCGATCTCGATCTCATCGTTGTTCATCTGATTTTGTTCCATATTCTTTCTCCTATCTTCCTTCCTCTATGATCTCACGGGGATTTCTGATCAGAATCTTATCTGCATACTCCCGTCCCATAGTCTTCTCCATATATTGGGCACAACGGCCCATCTGGGGTTTTCTGTCCCCTGTATTATGTGCATCACTGCCTACAAAATGCAGCAGGTTCTGCTTCATAACCTTTTTACAGAATCTCTTCATACCCCAGCCTTCCACACCGCTGATACTGTCCGCATTCATCTGTATGTATGCGCCCATATCCACCAGCTGTTCGAGATGTTCCAGATTCTTTCTGATAACCGGATAGCGTTCTGCATGTGCAATGATCGGTTCATATCCGTTGCTGATCAACTCATAACATCTTTCCTGAATAAAACGAAAATCATGCGCTTCGGAAAATTCTGTCAGTACAAACCGCGTATCTCCCATGGTTGGTCTTTTCCCTACATTCAGAGTTTCTACCATATCCAGATTGGCGTGAAACTCGCATCCCAGAATGAGCCTGAGATCCGGTGCAATCTCTTTTGCTGCCTGCTGAACCTGAAGATACTGCTGCCTGATCTTTTCCATCGGTGCCTCAAACATCCTTCTTCGAAAATGCGAAGTTGCGAAAATCGTCCGCACTCCATCGTTATATTCCATCTGAAGGATCTTTTTTGTGATTTCAATCGTATCCGCACCATCATCCACATGAGGAATAATATGTGTGTGGATATCATACAAACCTTTCATATACTTTCCTTTCTGTTCTTTCTGCTCGCAATCGTTTTTATTATACAAAAGCTTCTTATATTTGACAAGCAAAAGATTGCACAAAAAAATTAACAGAATCTTTTATTGTTACTGGGCACGGAGTGGACAGTAATCTTTTATTTCATGATCCTCCATGCCATCCAGACTCCGGCGATCCCTCCGGTCAGTTTTCCTGCCAGAAGTGCTCCTGTCGCCGGAGCATCCACACCGAGAACAAATCCCAGATGTGCCGCCACCATAGATGTGCCACATACCAGAAGGGCTGCATTCATGACGATTTCTCTTTCGTTCATCCGCTTCATATCTGCGATTACCGGCAGTGCGCTTACTATTCCCACCAGCAATCCTGCCGTACCGTTCCTTCCAAGACCGATTTTTTCTCCGATCCATTCCAGCGGATTCTTTAACATCCTCTGCAAAATTTCCGCAAATGGCAGGCTGCCAAGGAGAACGATTCCGATTGAGGAAACCACCTTTAGTGCCTCATCCAGAGGAGTCAGGCCTGGAAGCAGCTGCAGACCCGTCATATAAGAAAATGCTCCAAGCGCAATTCCTATAGTACCCGCACTGCGGATCACCGTTGCAAATATCCGAAACCCATGGATCATTCCGTCCGGAAACCGGGAAATTCCAAAAACCAGAAGAATCGCAAGAACCAGAACCGGAATGCTCTGAAAAAGCAGTTTTCCCAGAGAAACACCGCACATCAGACCCCCTGTCAGGATTCCCACTGGAAGCATGCATAAGCCTGCAAGAATCCCTTTGGCAAACAATGGTTTTTCCCGTTCTCCCAACATTCCCATTCCAACAGGGATCGTGAAAGTAATGGTGCATCCAAGGGTTGCTCCCACGATAATCCCACCGTATCGGCCGATTGCCGGATCCTGTGCCAGTTCTTTACAAAGCTGATAGCCGCCCATATCAATAGCCAGCACACCACCCAGCATCCCCGGATCAAGATGAAGAATCCTGTAAAGCGGAACAATCGTATGTTCCAGCCCCAGTGAAAGTAACGGTGTTATACAGATCAACCCAGCCATAGAAAGCGCCGTCGGTCCGAGAAGTTGAAACCCATCCTCGAATCGTCTGCCCAGACCGAACTTATTTCCCGCAAGCTGATCCACGCCGCCGATCATGGCACAGATTGCCATCACCCACATCATTATCTTATCCATTTTTCGTTCTCCCCCGTCATCTTACTATTATTTTTCCGTACATCCGTGTAAAAGCCACAACGTATTTTTCATACAATGAAAGCAAATATGCTGCACATCCCCACAATATTCTCCATCCGCATGCAGTACCACCGGCTGATCCAGTTCCATCACGATCTCAGGTCCGTCTTTCACATCAAATCCACGGATTCTTCCCTGTTTTCCCATTGCCAGCAGCGGAAGCAGGAAAAATGTTTTCCATTTTGGTATTCCGGACGCACTGCTCAGAGAGATCTTTCCATCATCCGGTACACTTTCCGGTGCCATCGGAACCCCGCCGCCTTCTGCCCTCAGATTCATGGCGGCAGCAAAGATCATATTTTCATAACTCTCTGTTTCCCCGTCTGTCGTTACATTCGCCTGAAAGGTTCTCATGGAAAACAGAGTCTGAACTGTCAGCATCAGATACGTCAGCTTTCCCAGGTGAAATCTGTTCAGGATCTTTTTCAACTTTGAATGCAACGCCTTCTTACATACAATCGCATCCAGACCGGCACCTGCACTGATACCGAAGATTCTTGGCTTCTCGCACCCTTCCCAGCTTACTTTCCCAAGATCGATCCGCTGCAGTTTTTCTCCATTTTGTTCCTGGTCGATACAGGCTGTGATTTCCCGCAGATCTTCTCTGGTATCCCGAAGGATTCCGAGATTTCTGGCAAAATCGTTGCCGGATCCTGTGGGAATCACACCAAGGCGGACACGGTCAAAATCCGTAATGCCATTCAGCACTTCATTGATAGTTCCGTCTCCCCCTACCACCAACAGATAGATGGGTCCTTCCGGAATCTTTCCACAGATCTGTCCGGCCAGCTTCACTGCATGTTTTTCATAACGGGTCAGATATGCATTATATGATATTCCATTTTCCTGTAAATATTCTTTTGTTTCCTTCCATACCGCCACTGCACTTCCGGTACCGGCACCGTTATTTACAATAATCTGTATCTTATTCATAATTTATTTTTCCTTTGTTTTTTACTCAATGGTTTTATTGTACCGCAGCCAAAGGCTTTTTACAATCGATAAAATCTGTGCTACAATATTTATCGGATTTAATAATAATCTGTAACACCAATCATATCTCAAAGGAGTTTATTTATTTTATGCAAATTACATTTCCTTCTTATTATAAAAAGTTTTCCTGTATCGCAGATGCCTGTCCGGATACCTGCTGTGCGGGATGGCAGATCATGATCGATGACAAAAGTCTGAGCAAATACCGCCATTTTCAGGGATCTTTCCGGAATCGGCTGCATAACGATATCAACTGGAAAGAACATGCCTTTCGCCAGTACGGACATCGCTGTGCATTTTTAAATGAAGAAAATCTCTGTGATATGTATATAGAAGCGGGATCCGGGATGCTCTGTGATACCTGCCGCAGATATCCACGGCACATCGAAGAATTCGAGGGTATGCGGGAAATATCCCTGTCCCTCTCCTGTCCGGAAGCAGCACGGATCATCCTCTCCCAAAAAGACCCGGTTACTTTTCGAACTTTTGAAAAAGAAACTGCCGAAGAAGCCTATGAAGATTTTGATTACTTTCTGTTCAGCGCGCTGATGGATACGAGAGATTATCTGCTCACTGTGCTTCAGGATCGCAGTGTTCCGGTACGATATCGGATGGCAAAACTTCTGGTGTGCACCCATGACTTTCAGCTGGCAGTGAATAAACAGGAACTTTTTTCCTGGGAAACGATCCGCGCACGACATGAACAGTCCGGTTTCTCTTCTGCTTTTCGAAAGAAGATTTCCGGTCGGTGTTTTCCGGATATGGATCGGGTCGATCTGATGAAACAGATCTGGAAAACCATCGTTCCGAAACTGGAGGTTCTCGCACCGGACTGGACCGGTTTTTTAAAGGATACACTGATTTCTTTGTATCACACCTGTCCGGAAGAAACATCCTATATGGAACTTCTCCTTGATTTTCAGGATACTTTCCCGGAATGGCAGGTACAGAAAGAACAGTTGCTGGTATACTGGCTGTATACATATTTCTGTGGTGCTGTATATGATGAAAAAATCTTTGCCAAAGGAAAAATGGCGGTGATCTGTACACTCTTCATCGAAGAGCTGGTGCTGGGACTCTATGCCCGGAAACGGGAAAAGCCGGAACCCGGGGAGCTGGTGTCCGTCTGTTACCGATTCTCCCGGGAACTGGAACACTCGGATCAGAACCTGAATACGCTGGAAGAACTGCTGGATCAGGAAGAGGTGTTTTCACTGGAACATCTGATGACACTGTGTAGCATCTGATGGCTGTTACCTGCATCAAAATTGATTCTCCGGACCAATTATTGGTATGCAACGACCGGAATGAAACGCAGACCGCTTGTGACATCCACCTTATACGCCGCAGTATGCATCCCCGCGGAGCGTTTTTTGCTTTACATAAAACAAAAAAGAACAGGAGCGAATTGTCCGAAAACAATCCCCGCCTGTTCTTTTTTACACTTTTTTATATATAATGATGATGTTGGGGTCAAAAGGTATTTTGACCCCTTTGATACCGGATTGTTCCGTACTTCGTACTCTCACAATCCTCAAAAACATTCGCAATTCGCTCATTTTTCTTCGAAAAATGGCTACTTACTCATGTTTTTGGCAGGTCCCAAGATCAGAAATCTTCTTGCAAGCAAGCTTGCATCAGCTTTCTGACCTTTTGACCCTGGTATCATATAATTCTGTCACTACACATCAGTACAGCAGGATCGGATATCCTTTATCGATTGTCTCATAGATAATCTTCGCCTGATCCGGCGGCAGATTGATGCAGCCGTGACTTCCTTTGGTTTTATAGGTGTCTCCGCCAAAGCTTGTCTGCCAGCTGGCATCGTGAAGTCCCTGTCCGTAAACAAACGGCATCCAGTAGGTAACCGTGGTATCATATCCATACACATCACTGCTTAAAGTAAACGGACTTGCTTTGTATGCAATCGGCCATGCCCCACGATATGTTTCTCTTCCTTCTACCGGAAGACCACTGACGATATCAGTCTCTGTCACCAGTGCCCCATTCTTGTACAGCCACAGGTGCTGCTGTTCCAGACTGACTTCTATGTAACTTCCGTTCAGATCATCCGTTCCGTTTCTGGAATAGCCTGATTTACTGTATACCGGTTCTCTCGTCACAGCTGCCCCACCATCAATATCTGCCAGAAGCTGTGTCAGTTCTCCTTCCTGGTTAACCCGGTAACCATATTCATTACCTTCGATGGTGATCGCTTCACCGCCTGTAGTCGTGAAGGAACGTGGCCGGTAGATAGTATTGTATTTTGTGGCAAGATTCTTGATATACTCCTGCGCCTGTGCGGTATCAACGGATACACTTTCATCGGAAATCACCAGCCAGGAACAGATAGTCGTATTGTCCAGAACCTGAGTTTCTTTTCCGAATGTATACGTTACGGAAACTCCTTTGTACTTTTGCAAAGCAGCATTTAACGTGGTTACTTTTTCCTGTAATTCCTGAGCATCCTGTGTAACAGCTGCTTTCCGGTAGAGATCTGATGTAATTTCCACGTTCAGTCCTGTTTTCGGAAAATCCCCTTCGATCTGCGGGCGGATCTGTTCCTCCACATATGCTTCCACAGCTGCCTGATCCATATGATTACCCAGTGTCTCCGGGACTATCACATAAGCACTCTGGTCGCTGTTATATTCCACGTATGCATCAGTTGAATCCACACGGTCTGTGGAAAGCTGAAAGTGTTCCTCCGTCAGTGCCGCAGAAAATGTCTCATCGTTTCGTTCTACCTGATAAGCTACCGTAAGACCTTCCTGTTTCGGGAAGAAACCGCCTTCTTTCCAGCGTTTGTCTCTCAGTGTTTCCAGATCCTGTTTCAGCTGTTTTTCGTTGATGCTGTAACCAAGATCACCGAGTGTGGTCTGATAATCCGTTTCCCCGTTTTCCTGAAAAGTAACCGGTACTTTCTTAAAATCATCTGCCAGCATCCCTGCCGTCTCTTCCACACTGCGTCCGGATACATCCTCTCCAAAAATCTTGATCCGGCTTCCCATGGTTTTTGTTCCCATATAGTGTGCATAACCAAACAATCCTGCTACCAGTCCCGCCATAACAAGTAGGCAGACAACCAGCAGGATGATATATATTTTTTTTGACTTTTTTTTACTCTTCATTCGTCTTTCCCTGCCCTTTTTTCTGTTGTTCTGACATCATCTGTCTAGTACATCGTTTTCGAAATAACTGTATCATTCACGAAACGATGTACTAGAGCGTGTCTGAAAAATCATTTCCGCAAACTGGGACTCGCAGCTCACGAAAAGCCTTTTTCAGTCACGCTTATTATACTATACATTTATGAAAAAGAAATAATGAAAATATAACAATTTTCTTTCTTCATAGAACGCTTTTTTAACAGGTTAACGAATCTTTCTGCAGACTGAAATTTGTCGAATTATTTCTGCACATATTTCTCTTTCAGTTCTTTCACTTTCGCCAGGTATGCCCGGTCCTGTTTTCTCTTCAGAAGTTCTGCACGGATCGGATCCTTTACTTCATCAAATCCGGCTTCTTTGGCTTCGTTTTTCTTCTCAACCTTGATCAGATGATAACCAAACTGAGTTTTTACCGGTCCTACCACATGTCCCGGTTCTGCCTGGAAGGCTGCATCTTCGAATTCTTTCACCATCTGGCCTTTTCCGAATTCACCCAGGTCACCACCCTGTGCACCGGATGGGCAGGTGGAAGATTCTTTTGCCGCTTCTTCAAAAGTCTTTTCCCCGTTCACGATGGATTCCAGAATAGCTGCACATTTCTCTTCGGAATCGGTCAGGATATGCTTTGCATTTACCGTAGCTCCTTTTACAAACTGTGCTTTGTTCTGTTCATAGTAATCTTTCACTTCCTCATCAGATACACTGACACTCTCGATAGTCTCTTTTAATACCATCTGTACCAGGATATCCTGTCTTGCATTTTCCATTCCTTTTTTATATTCTTCCGTCTCATCAAGCTTCTCATCTTCTCCACATTTTGCCAGTGCATGGAAAGTGATCAGCTGTTCTTTGCAGTGTTCTTTAAACTGTGGATTGGATGCATATGCCTGCTGCTCCTTCGGCAGGTGTCCGATAAATGCCTGCAGTTCTTCTTCGGTGATCTGGTGTCCGGCTACCACTGCCAGTACGTTCTGTGCCATAATATTTTCTCCTTTGCTTTCCGGATCCGCTGATGTTGTTTGTATCGGATCCTGCGAGGTATTTTGCCACGGGATATGGGTATAACAATTGTTTCCCGTACCATGTCGCGTGGATTTTATTATAAAAGAAAAGCACAAAATATGCAAGGGCAGGCCATGAAGTGCATGATTTTTCAGACACGCTCTAAATCAGTTTTCGTTTTCTTGCTTCATTCACCGCCGCAGCTTTTCCGTTCACACCGAGTTTCCGGTAGGTTTCCCGACAATGATACTTCACCGTCACTTCCGCCAGCCCCAGCTGTCCGGCTATCTTGTTCATGGAATCTCCCTCTGCCTGCATCCGCAGAATCTTCCGTGCGGTATCGGAAAGTGTGACTTCTCCCTCCGCTTTTGTTCTGAGATATCCAGGGTACATCTGCGCCATCCTTTTTCCTTCTTCCAGCACCTGTCTGTGAAAGTGTGGATCGGTCCAGTGTATCTCTTCCCTGTTTTTTTTCAGAAGGGGCAGCCACAGACCAGCCTCTTTTGTCAGTATCCTGACAAAATGATAGGATTCAGCTTCGCTGACAGCCTCCTGCAACAGATTCTTCCACTCTTTCCGATCCATCTTATAACAGGTCACTGCCAGAAGTAACGTACTTTCTATCCGGATATATGTCCGTTCCATCTCTTTTGCATAGTAGAGCAGCTGCTGTAACAAATTATATGCTGCTTCGTATTTTCCCTGTTGCAGATAGACACGCACCTTTGTTACATATCGGAATCGTTCCAGAATATAGAACTCTCTGTTTTCATCCGGTGCGCTCTCAAGCCACGCCAGGATCTCCGCTGTATCTCCCCGATACAGATGCAGCCGGCACAAAAATGTATCTATGTTCGCAATCAGCTTCGGTGCTTCTTTTTTACATCGTTCCCGAAAAGTCTGCATCACATGAAGCGCCTCTTCCAGATCCTGACGAATCAGATACATCCAGCAAAGGAGTCCGTTCGCTACGAAGACCTGTTCGATTTTTCCTCCACTTTCCGCCTGCATCCGCCCTTTCTGGATCAGTGCCATCACCTCATAATCATCCTGTCCTTTTTCCAGATAGCTTTCTGCCAGTGCCAGCGGAACCAGCCCTTTTCCATACTTTCCAAGCACAAATTCTATGATCTTTCCAAGGCTTACGGCCAGTTCTCTGTCCTTGCGGCTCCACTCGCAAAAGTCTTTTCCTCCATTCATCATCGAGGGCAGATTGCTGGTTACAGAGAGTTCCGGGATGTGTACTTTCCGGTCGGTGATCAGGATACCTGCCGCCCGCAACAGATCCGTCATTCCGCTGATGCCACGATGGGGAAGGGAAATATCCAACGTGATCAGCCGTCCTTTGGCTTCCCGTGCATCACTTCCCTCTGCCCGTTTCTGATATTCTTCCAGTTCATGATACCAGCGCTCACTTTCATCCACATTCATAAGAATCGACTGCAACAGGCTCATTCCCATCATAAGTACCGGATTCTCCCGGATCAGATCATCCGGAAGCTCCAGATAATAATTTCGCAGTTCATAATAATTACCGATAGCTGCATTTTCCCTGGCATTCGCCACCAGCAGCCGGAAGATACTGTCTGTATCATCGTATACCTTGTACATTTCCAGTGCTTTGGCAATCTCGCCCTCCATCTCATAATACAGACCTGCGTTATAATACAGACGGCTGATCTGTTCCGGAGAGCGTTTTTTATGCAGCCGCTGTTCCATAGACCAGCGCATGGCATCCTTGCAACGCCAGACACCGTCTTTTTCCCCCATTTTTGCAAAAAAATTGCCGGTTTCCATCCCCTGTGCCAGCATATGCTCCACATGTTTGTTTCCGGTGATCATCGCCGCCAGACTCACCGTAAAATCTTTGACAATGGAAATATCCATAAAAAATTCCTGCAGTTCTGTATCCCACTGATCATATACATGACTCTCCAGGTACGTCCAGACCGTACGCATCGTGGCTTCCAGATTCCCGTTTTCCATCACAAAGATCCGCAGGGACATGGGATTCCCTCTTCCCACAGCCCATGCTTTTTCCAGCTGTTCCTCTGACACCTGCAGTCCATATCTTTCCAGATACTCATCCTGCTGTTCTCTCGTCAGGCAAAAATCTTCTTCCCCGATCATTACAAAAGAATATTTCATCCGAAGGGACAGAAGCCACGCCGGAAATGGGGCACGGGAGATCAGTACCACCCACAGATCATTTCGTTCCATCCATTCCTGGATTTTCTGATAATAAGCATCTTTCAGCCGGATATCCGAAATTGCGTAAAGATCATCCAGCACGATCACCGGTGCCGTGATTTTTTCACTCTCCAGATCATCCGGCTTCGTATTCAGTGCAGAGACATAAAAATATTCTTTTTTTTCAAGAAAATGCCGGATCAGAGAAGTTTTCCCCACGCCGGTAACACCATACAGATAAGCAGGAAGTCCCGCCTGATACGCCATCCGTAATTTTCTTTCGGCCGCTGCCGGCCACAGATATACGTCTCCAGTTGTTCTCATCATGCTTCTCCCCCTGTACTATGTTCTTCATTTTTTCTGCAACGGCAGAATATTTCGCCGGGAAGGAACAACATTTTTTCAAATTCTTTTGCACTCAGCGGCATGGAAAACCAGTTCCCCTGTACATGATCGCACCCGGAAGTTTTCAGTACCTCTACCTGTCTTGCCGATTCCACGCCTTCACAGAGGACCTGGAAACCGAGGCTTTTCAACATCCCGATCATCTGTCGCAGAAAACTGATACCACGGTAATCTTTTTCACACTTTTCCATGAACCCGCGTCCCAGTTTTACATCATTTAACGGGACATCTGCAATCAGATTAATAAAAGAAGATCCCACACCGAAGTTATCCAGTGCTGTATGGAAACCGGCCTCCTGTAGAGAACGCAGAAGATCTTTGATATTTTCATACCGGATCGTATCCGTCTCCTTCAGTTCCATCTCCAGCATCCCGGGATCCACTTTATATTTTTCCAGAATCTCCAGATACCGTCTGGTTGTCTGTGGATCTTCCGCATGCAGCGCCGATACATTGACCGAAACCGGCACCGGTGTGATTCCGCTTCTTTTTGTTTTTTCCAGAAATGCGGCCACCTGTTCAAATACATAAAAATCAAGTTCCACGATTTTTCCGTTTTTTTCATAAAACGGAAGAAAATGTTCCGGTCTCACCACGATACCGTCAGGTCTTCGCCAGCGCACCAGAGCCTCTGCTCCCACAATCTTATAATTATGTAACGAAATCTTCGGCTGGAAATAGATCTCGAACTCCCGCTTTTCCATGGTCTCATCCATCAGCAGTTTTACTGCGGTTTCTCCCTTGTTTCCGGTATCTATAGGGATCAGTTTTTCCCCTACTGCATACTGGTTTCTTCCCGCAATCTTCGCCCGGTACAAAGCAAGATCTGCATGTTCAAGAAGCTGTTCGTAACTGTAATCGCCCAAACCTCCCGGCAGAAAACAGACTCCAACACTGCAGCTCATGACAAAATCTCTTTTTGAAAACGTCAGTTTTCCCACTCTTTTCACCAGTTCACTGACTTTCTTTTCCAGTGCTTCCCGGCTGATTTCCTTTAAAAACACGACGAATTCATCTCCACCGGTACGGATCAGAATATCCTCTTTTCGGAAAAAGCTCTGCAAAAATCCGGAAAATCCAATCAGCACTTCATCCCCGAACAGATGACCATACACATCATTTACATTTTTAAAATGATCCACATCCAGCATCAGAAGGCCGGAAGAAGCGTCCATCCGTTTCTCCCGCAGGTACTCGTTCACCAGAAGCTTTCCGGTATCATGGTTATACAGTCCTGTCATGGAATCTCTTCTTGCCTGATCTTCCAGGAGTTCTTCTCTTTTCCGTATCTCCGTGATATCTCTGATGCAACCAATCACCGACTGGTCACCTTCCTCCTTCTGCAATGCATCCAGAAGTACTCTCTTGTAGTGACCCTTTTCCAGAAGCTTCAGTTCCACCGTTCCCAGAGTCTGTCCGAGAAGAAACTCACGCATCTTCTGCACATCTTCTGGATGGATCGTACATATCTGACCCAGCTGACCGAGAAATGGCATAATTCCTTTTTCTTCTTCCAGTTGCTCATTATACAGAACCATTCGATCACTATCCGGGAAATACTCAAAGACAGAGATTCCCGCATATTTCATCAGTACTTTTAATTTATCCATCCGTTTTTTTCCGGACAAAAAACTTTTTTCTGTATCGTTTATCCTATCTTTTTCCATATATTTTCCCACACTCTTTCTTGAATTTCACCTTTTGTATAATTATAGCAAACGTAAAAGAAAAAAAGAACTATCCAATTGGATAGTTCTTCCTTGGCTTTTCTCATCTTTTTGTTCAGGACTCTTTTATCCCGAAAACCGTCAGTGCCTGACGCGGTGAAATGCCGAGTCCACCGACGCTGATCAACGTATCCTCTGCCTCTAACAAAAGATTTTCCTTCTGAAATCTGACAATCATGCGCCCTCCGCTTAAGCCGTCCATCCGCCGGATCTCCATCTCAAGGGTATTGACGGTACGCCATGCAGCTGATCCTGCGTAAATATGACCATCTGCTTCACTGTAGGCGAAGTCCTTACGCATAGAAAGGACGAATTCCTTTTCTTTTCCACCTTCCAGCACTTTCCAGTACATCTTATCGCTTCCAAAAGCAAACCGCATCTCCTGGATCGGACTCGTCTCAAACTGAAACAGCCCGCTTCCGCCAATCAGAACTTCCGCAGAATCCGGCAGCCGGTCGTTCAGAACCGGAACAGACACATACACATGCTTACTTACTTTTTCCTCCATAAAAGGATTTCTCGTTCCTCTGCGTGGCGGAAGAGCAAGCTGTGCAGTATACTCTTTTACAGTTTCTGCAAGCGGTGATGGTGCCAGCTCTCCAGCCTCTTTCTGTACATAGGGAATCAGATCCTCCTGCAGTGCGCTCAATTCCTCCTGTGTCTGCTCTGTGGATGACGTCAGAATCACAATCAAATCAAGATCCGGGAACACAACACCAAACTGGCCATACGCTCCATCGGCACGGAAAGAGCCAGGATATCGTCCCATCCAGCACTGATAACCGTAGCCCTGTGCCCAGTCTTTTACATGTCCTTCGGAATCGCCTTCTGTCTCAATCTGCTTGTGGCAGGCGCGTTCGAACCATTCTTTTCGAAGCAGCTGTTTTCCTTCCCACTCTCCCTGTCTGGACAGAAAATACGTAAATTTTGCCATATCTTCCGTCACCATCTTCATACCTCCTCCGCCAAGCTCTGTTCCGTCGCCGAGCAATGCACAGGTCAGAGAAGTGATTCCAAGTGGTTCCAACAGACGCGGTTTCAGAAACTCTGTCACATTCTGCCCTGTCTTTCTCCGCAGAACCGCAGCCAGCATGTTGGTTCCTGCTGTATTATATTTATAAAATTTTCCCGGCTCATGGAGTACCGGATGATGCAGAAATGTAGAGATCCAGTTTTCGGAATTGTCCGAAATCTCCGTCTCGTGACCGCATCCCATGATCAGCAGATGGTGCAGGGTGATTTTTTTAAGATATTCGGAAGGATGTTCCGGCAACAGTTCCGGAAAAATATCGACGATCTTCTCATCAACAGATAAGATTCCTTCCTGCTGTGCAAAACCAATCGCCGTAGCCGTCAACGATTTGCTGAACGAATACAACGGATGGCGGAATTTTTCATCATACGGTTTCCACCATCCCTTTGCCGCACACTGGCCATGGCGGAGCACCATAAAACTATGTAGTTCGATTTGATTTTGTTCCATCCTGTCAAGAAATTTCATAATTCCTTTGGAGCTGATTCCAACTGATTCCGGTGTCACATCTTTAAAGTATCCCATTTTTTATCTCTCCTTAATCGCAAACTTCTCCATAATAAACATTCTGTCGTACCTGCCACTTATCTTACATTGCTTCCCAGATACATATGTGGTTACGGTAACATATCCGGAGAACAAAGTCAATTTTCACATTTTCAGCGGTTTTTATATAAATTAACCAGGCACCTGCTGCTTTTGTAACTCTTCCAACTGTCTCCTCAGTTTCTCGATTTCTTCCACGGCTGCATCTGCTCTCTGTCTCTCTTCTTCCGCACGGTGTTTTTCAGCATCTGCCCGATTCTTCTCGGTATCCGCTCGATTCTTCTCTCTCAGGGTATTCTCCTGCTCCAGCCTTCGCCCCAGTTCTTTCCCTTCCTCCAGAAACATCTGATCTCTCTCAAATCCTTTCATATATGCCACCGTCACCTCCGCATCTTCTTTCACCACATCCACCATTTTCTGGATATCTTCCAGCTCTTCCGTTACTGCGTTCTCCCGGGTTGTGTTCTCTATATAGTTCAGTAGCTGACTCATCGATTCTTAACTCTTTTGCAGCTCTTCCAGCTGCTTTCTCAGCTTCTCAATTTCTTCCACAGCTGCATCTGCTCTCCGTTTCTCTTCTTCCGCCCGATTTTTTTCGGCATCTGCCCGGTTCTTCTCTCTCAGGGTATTTTCCTGCTCCAGCTTTCGACCCAGCTCCTTCCCTTCTTCCAGAAACATCTGGTCTCTCTCGAATCCTTTCATATATGCCACCGTCACCTCCGCATCTTCCTTCACTACATCCACCATCTCCTGGATGGCTTCCAGCTCTTCACTTACTGCGTTCTCCCGGGTTGTATTCTCCATATAGTCCAACAGCTGACTCAGGGATTCATTATCCCGTCCCTTCCTTCCTTTTGTGTAGAGGAAAATCGTTCTGGCTCCATCTTCATACGGTAGCTCCGGATTCTCTACACAATGATTCCGGATGGTATAGATCATCCGGTCATCCCCAAAGGGATCGTAGGGACAGATAAAGATAACAAAGACCTTCTTCAGCTTGTCGTATGACTGACCGCTTTTTAAACTCCGACTGTCGATGATCGCATGGTAGAACCGGGTTCTCTGTGCGATAAAATCTATATCCTTCCTTTTATTGTTCTTGTCAGGCTCAATATCATAAATCGTAGAGACATTTGACGAATCAATCTTTACCTCATCTCCCTCTTCGATGTATACGTCCAGTCGGGCTCCGTGAAGACCGGTATCTCTTCCGCCATAAGATTTCTGAGTTACAATATTCAGATTTTTGAACTCTCTTCCAAAAAGAATCTTTAGAAATTTTCGACAGAATTTCCTTCCGTATTCCGGATAAGCCAATAAGGCATTAAAAAGAAAATCGTCCAGCAGATCCAGTTCTGCCAGGGGTCTGTGGTTTGTCATTTGCTGCATTCGCATGCTCCTTTCTTTGTTCGGTGAAAGGAGCTCTCTCCATCGATCCTCCGTTCCACCAGTTTTTTTATTCATATGGGGAATCAGATAACCGAATGGTTGAAGAATTGCTTCCCAGATATGTATATGTTTAAAATAGCATATTTGATAGTGAATGTCAATTCACAGGACACATAAATCCCATTTTCTGAGCACGGCATATTCTCTTTCCGAATAAAGTATATCATATAATATCATTTACCGGTGAACGCTAATATAAGTGACAACACCAAAAGGGAGATTTTCATAAAAAAGGCTATGAGTATTTTATTGGTATAAAATACCCTGCCAGCCTTCACCAGCAGGGTTGGTTGGAATCTTTACTTGTAAAGGTCTTCCAGCGTTATTAGCCGAACTTCACCTCTCTCTTGTGCCTGAAGAAGTCCATCTGTGAATCCGCCTTTTGAGAAGATATAATAGTAATAGTTGTTACCTTTTCCGAAGACCGAGGCATAATCCCGAATCAAATCGAGTTCATCCACACCAATTTTCTCATTTCTGTACTTACACGAACCAATGATATAGTCCTTACCCTCAACGGGTGTTCCAACAATATCAATCTGTGTCTGCTTTTTCTTCTTCGGGTCCGTCCCCCACCACTGGCCGATTTCACTCAGTTCAATAGGGAGACTGTCCGAATAATAGAGCAGGTAATCCTGACACATCTTCTCAAAAATCAGGCCCATGTAATCCGGAAGATACTGTTTTACAGCGTGTGGATAGATCTTTGCAATTCTACCAGAGTCAATGGCACTCATATTGATTGGCACAAACCGATACCAGAAACGGAAAAAGTTATCAGCCAGCAGATAGATGGTTTTCTTACCCGGTTTTTCTGTAATCGGCGTTTCTTTCTTAGCAATGCCAAGGTCAATCAGCGTTTTCAGGTACTTAGATACAACCGAATTCTCCTCGCCGACCTTCATCTTGATATCGTTCATTCGGGAAGCACCTTCTGCAATCGCTTTGATGATTGCATTATAAATGGCTGGCTCCCGAAGTTCCTGCTTCAGCAGATTGCCCGGTTCCTCATACAGATAGCTGGAACGGTCAAAGAAATTATCCAGCAGAGCTTCATCCACACTATCCCGCACATCCAGCTTATTAATATAGTGGGGAACTCCCCCCGTGATTCCATAAATCAGGGAATTATCTTCTGCTGACAGATTTGGGTGGAACACAGCGGTTTCCTTATAGTCCAGCGGCTCAATCTTAAACTGGCCAGTACGCCTGCCATACAGCGGACTTTCCTTGCCAAGCACCTTACTCTCCATGAAGCTCATAGAGGAGCCGCAAAGAATCAGGTACATCTTGGACTCTGTCCATTTGTGGTCGATGATGTGCTGCAGCATCGCTGAAATGGCTGGCTTTGCCTTTGCAAGATACGGGTACTCATCAATAACAAAGACGATCCGTTTTTCCTTTGAAAGTGCAGTCAGCTCGTCCAAGGCAGCATCATAAGACCTGAACTCCGGTGCAGACTCCATATCTGGCCGCTCAAAACTCATGATTGACTTTGAGAGAGCCTCCAGATTTTCCTTTCCTGTAGTGTTCAATGCAGAAAAGAAAATGGTAGGCTTATCTTTACAGAACTCATTGATCAATGCCGTTTTACCAACACGTCGTCTGCCGTAGATGACGATGCACTCAAACTTATCACCAGCGTACCGTTTATTCAGTTTCCGAAGCTCATCCTCACGGCAATAGAATTGACTCATACGCTCACCTCCAATAATTATACTCGTAAGTTACTTCTTTACGAGTATAATAAATCAGCTATTCTGCAAAGTCAAGTAAAATAAGTCGAGCCTTTTACATATGAAACTATAATTTGCGCTTTACATATTGCGTGCTTATATAGTTCTCCTTTCGATTTTTTACTTCTGTATATGCTCATCAACTGGATAAATCTATTTTCTATCAATTGTTCCCCGATTGCATCCGCTACTGTATCGATAAATTCCACAATATTAACCGCTATGTTCTGGTATCTCTTCATATCTTCTGTCAACGTTCTCAGATTCTGCGTACTATTGCTTTTGTAACTCTTCCAACTGTCTCCTCAGCTTCTCGATTTCTTCCACGGCCGCATCAGCTCTCTGTCTCTCTTCTTCCGCCCGGTGTTTTTCGGCATCTGCCCGATTCTTCTCGGTATCCGCACGATTCTTTTCGGTATCTGCCCGGTTCTTCTCGGTATCTGCCCGGTTCTTCTCGGTATCTGCTCGGTTCTTCTCTCTCAGGGTATTTTCCTGCTCCAGCCTTCGACCCAGTTTCTTCCCTTCTTCCAGAAACATCTGATCTCTCTCGAATCCTTTCATATATGCCACCGTCACCTCCGCATCTTCCTTCACTACATCCACCATCTCCTGGATGGCTTCCAGCTCTTCACTTACTGCGTTCTCCCGGGTTGTATTCTCCATATAGTCCAACAGCTGACTCAGGGATTCATTATCCCGTCCCTTCCTTCCTTTTGTGTAGAGGAAAATCGTTCTGGCTCCATCTTCATACGGTAGCTCCGGATTCTCTACACAATGATTCCGGATGGTATAGATCATCCGGTCATCCCCAAAGGGATCGTAGGGACAGATAAAAATAACAAAGATGGTAATATGTAATGTTTTCAAAGCTGAAGAAATGATTCCAGTTTTTAAGCATTTCAAATATCCTGACACCTACCGGGTGTCGTGATGCAAATGCATAATTCTTTTCTCATATCTTCGCCGACCATTGAATTCCTGATTCTCCGATCGTTGCCTGCTGCTCACCACGAAGAGGTGTGCGATTGGCAGAGCAGCGTAGAGAGCTCCCGCTCCCAGCATATCACAATTTCATCCAGTTTTACAAACGCTTTCTTGCCTTCATCACTGCACAATACATCAATCCGCCGATCATTCCACCTACTGTGTTATAGAAGATATCTGAAAGCTGGAATGTGCCAAGCCGCAGCAATAACTGCAGCATCTCAATGCTTATCGAGAAGATGAACGCTATCTTTCCGCTTTGCCACAGTATCTTCTTCCAGCAGTTTCCTATCTTCTCTCCGAATGTCCACAGCACTACTGTTGAAAACGGCACCATCATAATCACATTCTCAATACACTCGGTAGTTAGCATCTGTTCGCCATTCTCTGTCTCCCAGATGCCCCAGCCGCCCATGACATCGGATAAAGGATTCATCCACAGTTGACGGTTTAACAGGGTTCGGAACAGAATAAGTGAGGTCACAAAAAATAAGAAAAACAACTTCCGAAAAAACACACTCTCTTTGAATTTCTGATACCACGTCACTATAGCACTCTTCCAACCTTTGCCAGCATGTATTGGCTCATATGCATACAGGTAGAAAAACATGGCAAGGAAGGAAAGCAGGAGTGAAAAACCAAACGGCTCATACAAAGCAGTCAGGATGTTTGTGAGAATCTTTCCGATTAAATCAATCATTTCTTTCATCGTCGTTTTATAGATCACTGAACAGATCAGCCTTGTATACACCGTTCTCCAGCATCTTCTTAAATCTGTTCTTTACTGCTGCGACATCTTCATGGTAGGTCATGCCATACCAGGTATCGTTGGTTTTCAGAACCTTCACGGACATTTTACCCTGCTCCAGCAATTCACCGATGAAGATCGGGATCAGATACTCTGCTTTCAGAGGATTGCCCGGGACTTCTTTCTCAAAGAACTCTTTGAAACCTTTTTCCAACACACCCAGGAAATCAGGAGCCAGACCCCACATATTCATGGAAACCAAAGAATTCACATCAATCACTTTTCCGTCTGTTTCTGCTCCGGTTGCGGTCTTCACAATATTCTTTGTCTCCACAACTTCGGTCAGGTTGTTCTGCTCGTCCATCTTGCAGATACCACAGGTAACACCTCCGTTGTCAGACAGCGTGTTCTTCAGCACAAAACCTGCCATGCAGGACTCGCCGCCATTCACCAGATACTCATGGACGGCCTTGAAGCCTTCTTTTCCATAGTAATCATCTGCATTGATCACGATGAACGGAGTATCAATCATATTTTTCGCTGCAAGGACGGCTTGGCCAGTCCCCCACGGCTTTGTACGACCTTCCGGCAAAGTTCCCGGAATATCGTTGATATCCTGGAAAACATATTCTACAGTTACGTCATGAGAAGAGCAAATGGAGGCAATACGATTACCGATGACCTCTTTGAACTCTTTTTCGATATCCTTACGGATAATAAATACCACATGATTGAAACCTGCCTCAATCGCATCATGAATCGAGTAATCCATGATGATATGATTAGAAGCATCCACCGGCTCCAACTGTTTGATTCCTTTTTTAAATCGGCTGCCGATTCCGGCCGCCATGATCAGTAATGTTGTTTTCATATCTCTATCCTTTATTAAGTACCACTATTTTTTGCAAATTGTATATTCCGTTCCAAGTGAACCACTTGCATGGTCAAACTGAGCTAGTCCCGCGGAGAATGGGAGCCACCCTCACGGAGACTAAGTCAATGCTATTTTATACTAATTATCAGGCAACTGCCTGTTAATTATAAATACAACTGAATAAATCATAGGTCATAATAATCGTCTGGTAATACAATGCTGATCTAACAACAAGCTCAATATTTGATAATTCTTTTTTTATTCTGCATTTCCATTCATATTTGTTTTTTCACACAAAGTTGTAAACACATGCGAATTCATTACAAGTTTATCAACAGTGTTTTGCCTAATCAAATCAATTAAACAACAAAAACCTGAAAGGCCTATGACTATAATAAAGTATGTAAATATAAACTCAATTTTGCTTCTCCACAAGTGTTGTCCGATTGGACTACGTAATATATAATTCCAAATAAGATTTCTAAAATAATTGGAATCGTGAATAAGTAATATCGCAAATGTTGTAGATGCCATTCTGTTAATAACCTTGCTATAATTTATATGGATGTTCATAAAAATGTAAAACACTGTATATCCAAATAATATATTTAATGGGGAACGTTGATTATTAATGAACGTAAGCAATATTTGAAATATATGGTTGCTGTTTTGTACGCCAATATACCAGATTAAATATTCTATTAAATAGATGCAAACGCATACCCCCCCCCAAGAAAATAGCGTTTTTCTTGACACATGTAACAGTTTTTCATCATATTTTTTCAAATAAAGCGTAGAATAATAAATCAACACAAAAAAGAAAAGTTCACTTTTTATTCCAGCATTATAATCTATAAAAGAACCAATAATCCAACTCACAATTTCAAGAGAAAACAAAAGAAAAATAAGGTTTCCAAGAAAGTGTTCATTCATTTTTTCTTGCAAGATTTTTATAAAAGGCAAAAAGGCTAAAAACCATAAATATGCCACTGCATATCCATGAGATGCACCAAGCATAGGAAAGATTGATCCCACAATCATTTTTATGGATAGCAAACCATTCCATCCACTTCCTACAAGAGTTGCTAACATCATTAAGATATTATAAAATAAAACCTCCATCCAGACTTTCCAGAATCTCTTACTTTTTACATTTGCATTGGATAAAAAATAGCTGCTAATAACCATAAAGACAACATAGCACATTTTTCCCAACGGAGCAAAAATCAGTGAAAAACGTTGCACAAATATATTTTCATTCAAGTATAGGTTACCATGGATCGTAAAGTGATGGGCAACCAAGCAAATCATACATAAAACTCTTAATAATTCAATATTGCTTTTTCTCTTTGTTGTGATGTTCATTTCTTCCCCCGGTAAATATGATATTAACTACTGTAGGCAGTCTTCTAATAATCAAATTCAAGCAAAAACCTATTGCAACGATCAGCACTGTTTCAAGAAGTATCACGAAAATCAAGCTACTGTATTTTCCAAAATGAATATTTCCCTTATTAAGTACAGCAAGCATTACTATAATTATTCCCTCATGTATTGAATATACTATAAACATATCATCGAAATAATTCCTGGTATAACTGCACTATGCCTACCAACCTCAATTGCTTTATACTTTGAACAATATACACCATATAAGAATGGTGATGTCATTCTTAATGTTCTTTCAACCCACCAATCATAAGGAAAACTGATCAATGAATAAATCACAGCATGGTGAAACACTGCCGCCACAAATGTCAATATAATAATTAGCCATCCAAGTTTTGTTGATAGCCGAGGCCACCGACTCATGCAAATTGAGGAAATTACCAAATACATATATAATGCAAAAATATACCATAACGGTCCATCAAAATGTGTCAATGTATATCCTAAAATAACCGTTCTAATATTCGGAAATCCATTTTGCAAAATATACAGGCTGATATAAATCGTATTCCAAGCAATGTAGGGAACAATAAGTGTCACTAATCGTTTCTTTAATTTATCTCCACAAGATTTTTCAGATACAAAAAATTTATATGCAGAAACAGCGAAAAAATAATTTAATGCAATTGGCCCAAATGTTTCAAAAAACTGTCTCAGGTACTCCCCCCATTAAAATCTGACAATTCAATCAAATGAGGAGCCAAGTGATAGGTAACTATTAGAATAGTCATCCAAAAAGAATAAAAAATCATTTTATCTCTATTTTTATATTTCAACAAAAGTTTTCTCTCCCCCTATTTTCTTATCAATTTGAGTTCTATAATACTAATTATCTCATTTTTCTCCTGTTTGCTAAAAATGAGAATAAATTCCAATATATACCCAATCAAACCTGCTATCAATATATTAACGAAAAAGCTAATCCAATTAGGAAAATCCATCAAATTTTTTACTATAGAGAAAACAACACATACAATAGCTAATGATACCCAAGATCTAAATTCTGTTTTCCAAAACGTCCATATAGGGCGATGCAGTAATTTTGCTGCACAAGCCGGAACAATAACTCCATGCGTAAACCCTAAAATCACAGTACTCGTTCCTGCTATAGCATAAACACCTAATCCAGTACATTTTAGAAGTATTAAGGTAGTTGCAATGCTGATTATGCTTGAAACAAGCAGTACAACAGAATATATCCTAACTTTATCAATGGCAATAAATATAGAATGAATGCTATACATATACGTGCTGATAATGATATCCAAAAGTACTAATATCATGAGGATATATATTTCCACGAACTGTGTTCCTGTATAGCTTGTGTCACTCAACCATAGCTTTAAAAAATCATATCCAAACACAATAATACCAGCATATGGAACCGTGAAAAACATTGTCAATATTTTCAGCTGACTATTGGCTTCATAAATAAGTTTGTTGTTGCCATCTGACGCAAAAACTTTCGTTAAGGCTGAAGAGAAAATATTTGAAAACACACCTAAGGCATTACTTAACGCCAAAGGGATTTGCTTAGCCAAAGAAAGACGCCCCATTATAGCACTGCTGATGAACCAGTTGCTAAATAAAAGATCCAATCCATTTAGTAACAAATTGCTTATATTAGATATCAATACCCAAAATCCCGACTTCAACAATACTTTTAGTTTACCGAAATCAAAATAATTTTTATCTATATCAAAATCAACAAACAATTTTTTGGTAACTTTGTAATTTCCCCAAAGAGTTACAATGCCAGCAATAAGAGTTGCTAAGCTCAAATAATAAACCTTTGCTGGCAAAAAAGAGAAAAGGGTAAATATTAGTATACTTTTAATTACATTCGATACTATTTGCACAATCGAATTATAGTGCATTTCTCCTGTTGTAAATGCTGCAGCTGTATAAACCGTGCCTATTAAAGATGTTCCCATATTTACAAAACTCAGTAAAAATGTCAGTTTAACTTGGAACATCAAAGCAGCTGTGATATTCACAATGTATTCCAATTTCCAAACAAACAAAATGGAAATAATCAATATTAGCCCGTACAAAAAGCAATTTGCGATAAAGACGGAACAAAAATACGACTTTGCCTTTTCTTTATTGCCTGAATTATATTCTACAGATATATATCTGCAAGCCATCGAATTAATCGCAACGGAAACAAGGCTGGCGTACGAAACAAAATTGTTAGCTAAATTTATAAATCCATATGCCTCTTCGCCTAATTTTCCTACAACAAAAGGGGATAACCAAAAACTAATAAACATTTGGACCCCGAGTGTAATAAGTGCAGCAAATATATTTATTAAAGTAGCTCTTTTATTCTTCATCACTTATTTCCTCAATATGAGCTCCTGAGATAACGTCTATCAAATACATAAATCTTTCTTTCAATAACAGCTTTCTTTTCAAGACGCCCAAAGATTTTCTTACACTACTTTGTCTCTTAGCATACTGACCTTTAAAAGACTTAACATCAAATTTTGCTTGTTTACTTACAGCATATATTTTCTTAGGATATGAAACTTCCATGCCACAAGGATAGCAATACATTGGCTCTAAGATACGAACTCCCGGTTTATTAACGATATATCTATTTAGCTGTGATTCATCATGCCATTTTGCAATAATATTCTTTTTTAAATCTTCCTCAATATTATATTTGAGCGTTTTTGACATCTTAATAAAAGCATCACTTGTACCACAGAACATCGCACCAATCACATAATTTTCTCCGCAGTTCCACGGTATATATGCCGAAGAAATTTTTCTTCTCTCATAAGGAAATTCTATTTTATTTTTTCCATAGTATCCTGGGTGTGCAGTCACAGATAGCACTTCATTTTCTCTTGGCAAAAATTCTTCCGGTGTGATAATCTCATTACAAATCATATTTGCATTCGAAAACATGAGATAATCACATTTATTCAGCTCATCTTCTATCTTCAAAAATGTTGAAAATCTAAAAAGCGTAATAAGCGGCCAAGGCATTGGCTCAATCGCTATTTTTTTTACATTTAGATTGTTCTCAGCAAAGATTTCCTCGGCATCTGTAAAGACATAATATCTTTTCTCATAACTGGGTAAAAAATTCTTTTCAAATGACTCATAGAAGTCCTTCCAAAATAAAACATATGGTCCTGTACATATATATAATATTCCAATGCTTTTTGTCATAAACATTCCTCACATTCTCTATACTTCAATTAAATGCCAGCCATCTTCATATAAATCAATTGGCATATCAACCGACATCCATTTGGAAGGAGCTACAACAATTTTGTTATCCGTTTTAGATAAATACTGTGCCCACCAACCAAATGTAGTATTTCCTATAATAAAATTCTTACATTCACTCATTGCTGCAAGCGACACATAGACCGGTTTGCTTTTATCCTGAACTACATAGTCGTATTTTGAAGCGTCAATCAAATGCTCCAATACATAATCTACATTATCCGAGCAAATAAAGAACAACGGATTGTCAACATTTTTTATTATATATTGAATGGCTTCTTCCCAATATTTCATTGAACACACATCGTACATGGAACTTCCAACATTATGCTCAACCTTTACGCTTATACAAACACTGTTTCGCTCACGCAATTTGTGAAGTCCCGGATACTTATCATAATCAGGAAATTGTGTCCCATCAAACAAAGTCAACAAATCTGATTTAATTTCATTGAAATATTTTTGTGACTGGAAATATCCCTCAATGTAAATCGGCTTTTTTATATTTAAATGCTGTTCCATATACCCATTTTCACAGAAGAAAAGTCCTGATTTATTAAAAAAAGGATTTAATTTGTTTTCCATCCTAAACTTTTCCATATAATTTTTTTTTCGTGTTAAAACTCGGTATATTTTTCTAAGAAAATACTGTTTTGACATCACAAAACGTTTCTCAAGAATGCTTTCATGTATATATTCCACATTCGGCAAATCATAATACATTAAGGAATTTTCCCAATTGCATCGGATAATGTCAGAATCATCCATTATAATTGTGGGATTATCAGGCATTTCTAATTGTAGTTTTCTTGCAAATGCATATTGAAAAAGTTGATTTCCGATTCTTCCTTGCAATGGCAAATAAATTTTATTTTTCTCCATTTTCTTCATTATATTTTTCCCATCTTTTCGACTCAAAATTATATACTTTTAACACTTTTGCAGGATTGCCTGCTGCTATAGAATAACTCGGTATAGATTTTGTGACCACTGATCCTGCTCCGATTATGCATTTCTTCCCAATAGAAACACCAGACAGGATACAAACCTTTTCCCCTATCCAGGAGCCTTCACCAATAAACACATCATTTGCCGTTAATTCTTGATCCATGTATGGCACTGTGCTCTCAGGATCCATACCATGATTTTCATTTGTCACAATAACATTTGAAGCAAATAACACATTATCTTCTATAGTTATATTTGCTTTGGATGAAGCTAATGCTGAAAATCCAAAGCCAATATAACAATTGTTTCCAATTGTTATATTGGCTTTATTACTATCATTGCCATAAACCGAAAGACGGCTATTATTTAGTATGGTAGTACCATTCCCAATTTCAATATTTCGGCATCCTGACAACTGTAAATAAGGCCTTGCAATTATAGAATTTTTTCCAAATTTTCTAAACTTCCTTTTGGAACCATAACCGATCTCTTGCTTACAAATAATAACACATTTTATATAATGCCAAATTTTTTGCAATTTTTTATATAACATATCTAATCCCTTTATTTTGATTTTCTATTTTCCATGATAATTTTTATTTTTGCATCGTCCCCCCAAACAGCCTTGCTATCATATGGACGATCCGGGAATTTACCATAATCAAGTTTAATATTATAATTATTTTCTCTGATAAATCTTTCTACTCGGTCAGCCAGCTTCTCAGGTCTTCCATGACATATATTTATAATACCAACAACTTCATTTTGCTCAATTGCCGCCGATACTTGTTGCGAAAATTCATTATAGTCAATGAAATCCCATTGATTTTGTCCTGACGTAAATGGAAACAGTTTTTTCCCTTCTTTTTCAGCTGCAGTTATCTTTGAAAAAATTGAGCACCCATGCTCTGTATTACCGACAATATAATATCCCCTGAGCCATTGGAAAATAACATTATGATTTTTACAAATCAGCTTTGTCATATTGCGTAATGCATCTTTTGATATACCATATAAGCTTTCCGGATTAGTTGGTGTATCTTCCTTTATACTTCCCTCAAAAAAACCTACTTCATGCATAGATCCTAACACTGCAATTTTTTTCACACCGCTTGCTGCCATTTTTTCTAAAAAGTCAAAATGCTTTGGCAAATCCATAACATGTGAAGTATCATTATGTACAAACCCATTTCTCCATGCCAGGTGCAACAAAACATCCGGACTTCCAAATTCACAAAAAGGATTTTCTACTGAAAAAATATCACACTTAACATTCTTGGCACGTTTATCAATTTCTTCTGAATCATGATGACAAACAGCTATCACTTCATTCCCATCATCACACAATTGTTTTACAATTCCAGTACCCAAGTACCCATTGGCTCCTGTAACCACTATTTTCATATCTATGTCCTCCACGTTCACCAATCTCGTATCTATTTTAAAATCAGGCTATAGCAAATTTCTTATCTTTAAACATACTTTTTCAATTCCCAAATAATATGTATTGACATTTTCGCACAATTTAACAAAATCAGCTATATTCGGAGAAGTTTTAATTTTCTCTTTTATTTTCTGGAATTTTTCATACTCTGCAATTTCACGATGATATAAATCCGAATCTAAATAATCTCGTATTTCTCGCTCCGTAACCCCTGTTTTTCTATTTTCAGATATAAATCTTCTTAGAATATACTGTTCAACCTTGTTACTGTTTGAAACGCTATCTGATCTGATTCTGTATTTTAAAATAAAATCATTCACATTTCCCAATTTAAAATGATTTTGCACTGATCGGCAAACAAAATCATAGTCCTCACATCTGGGGACATCACGATACCCATTTAATTTTGTATATACTTCTTTTCTTACCAACCAAGTTGGGTGAGGAATACAATTTCCCCATTTCAAAAATCGCTTAATTAAATACTGCCTGCATGGAAAATGTAAATTGGAAATATCATTTCCATTTTCATCAATTAAACAAACGCTTCCACCGACTAAATCGAGATTATTTTTTTCCAAATAATCTTTTTGTAATTTCAGTCTATTTGCTTCGCAAATATCATCTGCATCCATTCTTGCCAAATATTCTCCTTTTGATTGGCAGATAGCTTTATTTAAACTATTAACAAGACCGATATTCCTATCATTTTTTATAACACGAATGCGAGAATCATCAAATGAATAAATAAACTCACTTAATTCTTCATTATTTGGATTATCAATCACAATTATAAATTCAATATTGGAATATGTTTGTTTTAAAACCGATTCAATGCTTTCTCTTAGTTCGGAAACTGATTCATTGTAAGTACTCATTATTACGCTTATGAGATCTTCCATATCCACTTCTCCTTCTAAGTCCTTCTATTAAACATTTTTCAGAAATTATTAAGTATGGCAGGACACTATAGTCAATCAAATCATTATCTATCAGATTACTACATGCAACTACAATTATTAAAAAAAGGACAAATGTATTATTTTTATATTTTTTTGCCACACAATAGATAAGAATACTTAGGAATATTATCATCAGAACTCCATACCTTATGATTAAAAACGCATATCCATTATCTATCACAATTTCATTTCCAAAATATGTTTTATTTGTCATTTTAGGAATTAAACTGATCCCCATATTTTGAATCATACTCGCAATATACGTAAATCTATAAGAAAGCATATAATCGAGCGTTCTAAAAGCAGGAACTTTATCCAACATTAATGGTATAAAAATGGAAAATACAGCCAAAAGAGGAACTATAAGCTTAGCCCCAAAACCGACCAGCCTATTAATTATTTTTTTAAATTTGCCAATTTCTATTACTGAATCTATAAACCATTTTCCTAACACTAATAAGAATGCCGTAAACAACGAGTTTCTTGAGCCACAGAAGTAATAAATTACCAAATCTATAGTTAAAAGTATAATATAGTGTTTCTTTTTGAATATACCGGTTAACAACCCGTAGCCAACCAAATAGCTATATATCAATGGTAAAACGTTACTATGATAAAAGCCCAAAGAATGTCGAGTAGCACTGTCAATCCATCTTTTTGTGATTTCGTCATTGTAAATTCCAACAATTGAAAATATAAAGACACATAAAGTGAACAATAGCAATGTAAAATATGCTACTTTTAATATATCTTTGTCATCTAATTTATTTGCAAAAAAGGCAAATAAGCTAATTAAAATAAATATTAATGCTCCAGATTTCATTAATACCAAGAGATCTGCACATAATAAAATTATCACTACTTGAATCTGCTTTTTAGTATATACTCTAAACATTATTCCAGCTGTCAATATAGCAAGTGCTATATACTTTGCCGGTATCGTCAATGGATACAAAACGTCAATATTCGACACATCACGATTGAATAGCGAAAAGACAAATAATACATATGAAATTGAAAAAAGGAGGTTGATTTTGTTTATTTTAGAGCTATTTTTGATCTTCATTTACCCTTTCCTCTTCCAATTTGGCACAAAGTATTTTTTATGTACAAAAGCATACATATAGGAAAATATAATCTGAATTTTAGTAGTGTTAATAAATAATAATGATTCGTTTGCAAATATCCTTTTATAGATTTTAAGTAGCTTAATGCATCGTCAACCAACTCATCATTGCGGATATTAGTAAAATACTCCTTTTGTTGTGGATATGACTTCCAAAAACCATATCGCGACTGCGTGATGGCACGTCCCACCGTCTGCATAACTTTTACTGCAAACAATCTTTCAAAATCGCATATCTTCCAACTGTTCTTTTGGTTCCTAATTTGCTCAAGAACTGTCTTAAAACCAATATAATAATTTTTATCAAATCTGCGGGTCATCCCGCTTCCAATACGATAATCATAAAGTGCATCATTTATATAAATAAACGATTCTGCTTTATTATATAGTTCAATGCTCTGTAATGAATCTTCTCCATTTGAAACTTTGTAAAACGATGAATAATCCTTATCAACATCAATGCAACTTCTTTTATATATTTTTGTACACAAACTTACAACACTATGATCTTTCAAGAAAGTCTCTAAAACACTGCTCTTATCTACTCTTGTATCTGGTTCTACAAAAAAAATATTTTTATAAGCAATTTTCTTAGAGTCACCCATCATATAGTTGTAATTAAATAATATAACGTCCGGCTCAGTATACTTATTTATTATTTTTTTTAATTTCAGTAACATACCAGGTTCTAATAAATCATCAGAATCACAATTCACAATATATTTTCCGCTGGCCCTCTTAAAACCATATCGCCTGGTCGCTAATAATCCTTGATTTTCTTTATGAAAAACTCGAATTAAATCTGGATATTTATTTTCATAACTATCACAAATGCTACCACTGTTATCTGTAGAACCATCATCGACCAGAAGCACTTCAAGATCATTATCAATTACTTTTGACTGTTCTATTATAGAGTTTACACACTCATCTAAATATTTTTCTACGTTGTATACAGGGACAACAACACTGAATAGCATAAAATTCACCACAATCTTTCTTAATCATATAGACCTAAATCAAAAACATATTCGTCAACATATTTTCCACCATTGAGTGCATAGCTGAATTTAGATCCTTGCGTTATGGAACTAATTAAATATTTGCATCTGGAAAGCAGGATCATTTTTACTAAGTATTTCTGTCCACGAAGTTTTTTGTTATCTTCCAAGACATTCGACCTGCTCAGAACGTCTTTGCCATCATAATCATAGATAAATGAATCATATGAAACGATTTTGATGTACTCTCCAAACTTATTTCTTAAATCATCATAAATATTTCCATCTTCCGTAACTAAAAAAACAGAAACGTGATATTGTTCGATAAACTTTTCAATTTGCTGTTCCACTTGCTTCACATTTGGCTGTACATATTCACCGGAAGGACGCAATTTTACATAATCTGTTCCCCTGACATAAACACCAATACAATTATCTATATCAAGAGCCTTTGCTTCTTTTTCTACAAGAGTTAAAACCTCATCACTAAAATATAAATTTTTATTTAAGAGCTCATAACTCATTTTTTCAAGATTTTTATTAAAAAAAATCTCCGATTCAAACAGTCCCAGAGGATTAACATCTTTTAATGTCCACCCTGACAGATAAACATTTTTACTACTGTAAACTTCCTCTTCTTTAATGTCGGAAGGTTGCTTAAAAAAATAGTTCCAAACATTATTTTTTCCATCATAATACTGCGTTTTATAATTTTTCCAATCAACGAATGGAATGTATCCATTTTTCTTTGCGTAATCTATGTATATGACCTGTTTATGAATTAGTGATAGTAGCCCTTCCACTCCATCCTGGTAATCCGGTTTAACAATATAAATTATTTTGTCAGAATTACTTTTTCCATAACAGTTCTTTTTTTGAAGGATATCTCTTCTTGCAATGAAATAATAAATATATTTTAATTTATATCCTAAAAATCTATGCTTTCTTTGAAATTTCAACCCTACAGGCATATATTAATTCCTTCCGTTTTTTAACCTCGACAAAGTTTCATCTATCACATCCTTATCAACAGTTTCTGAAAATTTTCTGGCAAATAAATTGAGATTTTCTCTGCCTCCCCCCCCGATTTTCGGAATCAACATATCTATGTCTTTTAATCTGTATGTATATGGATTTCCGTTTTGTCCTCTGCTCCAATCAATGCAGCGAAGATTTGCCGCCTGTTTGCCAGATGTTTGAAAGATATGATCCGTGAATCCGCAGTTATATGCTATTGTTTGGATAAATAACTCATCCGCACAATTTGTATATGAAAAAACGCTTGTGATTTTTTCTTCATTTGCGAGAATAACCTTAACCAGTTCATCAGTAATACTTACCCATTGCGAACCATATTTCATTTCCCAGTCCAAATTTTTGACTCTATTAACACCAAAAACGATTTGTAAAACCAAAGAAACTCTCTCGCAAAACGTGAAAAAACTGTTCTTCCATTTTTCTGCATATCTTCGTCTATAGTTTTGAAGAAAATGATAGTATTTAGCTCTTCTGGTTATTTCAGGATTTCCTTTTAATGCATCCTCATCATAAAGAATAAATTCCTTACCCTTGTTTTTCTCAAAAAAAGAATCAATTTCTTCATTGTTTTTTAGTGGTAAATCAGCTCCGGAAATAATATGATAATAATCATAACCGTTAGTGTATGCTTGTTTGAAAAGGAACATTTCTACTTGTACCTGTGAAAATCCTCCCCAATACACTTCAAATTCACGATAAAATTTTAAAGATGATTTTGTTACCGAATTTTTAAAGTAGGATTCATCAAAATCTTTACTTTTCTTATCTACGTGTACATAAATATCATGTGTATCGCTATCCAAGCACTCTATTAACTTTTTCAGTTGCCACCAATTATTATGTGCAATAATTAAAAAAGCATGTTTCATCATACTCCACCGTTTTCTTTTATATTATCTCAGTAAATCACTTACTATTTCTTCCAATTCAATACAGAATTTCTCATTATTGCTGCTCATTCCATGCCCCATCTTAGCAACAATCTCATCGTAATTTTTGATAACCTCTCCTAGTTTGCTTATATCCTCAACCAGGATAATGGTTCCCTTTCTCTGAGCGACATTTCTTGCAAACTCCACCTGGTGATCATTCACATGTTCATCAAACCGGTGCTGACGAGGCACAACAATCGGTGTTTTTCCGATTTGCAGAGGCATAATAAAGCTCGCAGGACCTCCGTGAGTGATAACAATGCGTGCATCCTCAACATTTTTTATCATCTGTTCGTAAGGGATCAGCTTGCTCCACTGGCAATACTTCGGTTCGTATGTACTGAACCCAGTTTGCATAATAACGTCTTCAGTAATTACTCCGTCTCTTTTTAATTCATCTACTGTTTTCACAAGCCTGTTAAACGGCTGCTCGTGTGTTCCAACTGTTACGAATATCATCTTTTTCCCCTCTAAAAGATACTGCCTAAATTGATAGCCTTTGGATAAACCTTCTTTTGCTCTTCCCACTGCACAATAAACTTATCCACAATCGGATATACCAATCTACCGGTTACGGTTGGCTTGTCAATGCGGTCAAATACTTCTATGTAAATAAGCTTTGCTCCCATCAATTTGCCAAGGTAAAAGAACGGAACTGCAACCGCAGCACCGGAAGAAATGATTAAGTCCGGTTTTTCCTTATGCAGTACTTTCCACGCAATAGCAGTATTTTTAATCAATGCTTTAAGGCTGCGATTGGTAGGATAATGACAAGGATACATTTTCTCGCCCTTTAAAAGACTTCTTGCGTCCTCTTTATTGAAAGTAACCCAAAAGCGATTTTTCTCCTTCCAGAAAGGCTTTAACATATATAAATGAGTCAAATGACCACCTGACGAGCCCACTAAACAAATTTTAAAGTTTTCTTTATTTGCCACCTGCTGCATAAAATTTTCTCCTCACACTACAAACTTTTACAACGATTTCGACTCCACCTTCTCGCGAAAGGCGTTTCTGTCCGAACATCGCCACTCTGAGTTTTTTTTCCATATCTCCTCTCCCACCACAAATATGTGTTGTGTATCTTCTTTCACATTTATTTTATATATTTATAACTTATCTACTTACATTCTAATGCAGTTTGTTCCTTCTTGCCGGAACAAACTGCATCTTTCTTCTTACATCGACCCATCCCGCTTAATCACCGAAACCACCGTCTTCCAGAGTAACTTAATGTCCATTCCCACATTCCACTCACTGATATACTCCGTATCCAGCTTCACAACCTCTTCAAAATCGGTGATCTCACTTCTTCCGCTAACCTGCCACATACCCGTAATGCCCGGTTTGATCGCAAGTCTCGCTCTGTGATGGAGTTCATATTTGTTCCACTCGTCCAGTGTCGGTGGACGGGTTCCTACGATGCTCATATCACCTTTCAGCACATTAAAGAACTGTGGGAATTCATCCAGGCTGGTGACGCGGATGAAGTTACCGATGCCGGTTTTCTTCGTTCCGTCCGGCAGGATTTCATTACCGATGACACGGGGATCAAAGTCCAGTTTGAACATCATGCCGTCGCTGACGCGGTTCTGTTTCATCAGTTCGGCTTTCCGTTCTTCTGCATCCATATACATGCTGCGGAATTTGTACATTTTGAATTTCTTACCGTTTTTACCGACACGCTCCTGGGAAAAGAAGATCGGACCCGGGGACTTCAGGTAAATAGCAGGACCCACGAACAAAGTGATCAGCAAAGTCAGCAGACAGCCAAACAGACCACCGGCGATATCGATCGCGCGTTTCATAAACAACTGTTTTGTGGATGCATAGTTGATACTGGTTGTCAGTACGGTATAGGGTCCGACTTTTTCCACCAGCTGTTTTTTACCACCCATCGCCTCGGAAACTTTCGCCAGGTTCAGATGTACCGTCACACCCGCTTCCGTAAACTGTTCCATCAGAGTATACGGATAGGGAACATCGGTTGCCGGAATGACAAATACCTCGTCGATCCACTCCCGGCAGACATAAGCAGCTGCATTTTCTTCGTTGGCTACTACCGGAACGCCTGCGATTTTCGTACCGCAGAGATCATCATCGATAATTACCAGACCGGATAAAGCAAAGCGTTCATAGTTATTCTCCCGGATATTATGAACGACCTGCTCTGCCATATCTTTTGTCGTCACGACCAACAGAGAACGGTTTCCTTCACTCATCCTGCTTCGAAGAATTTTTTTCCAGATGATCCGGACGATGTAAGTGAGAATCGCATAGATCACACCGGTCAGATATAGTGCGGTTCTGGAGTACGCCTGACCTTCCTGCATCGTAAACAGATACAGCACCGAGAACAGTTCTACAAGGAGCACATGCTTTACCGTCGCTGCAAACTCCCTGAAATATCCCCGTTTCAAAACATTGGATAATGTCTCATAGAAAAACATCACGACGATATCCAGCAGTTCCATAAAAATCGCCATGTTCCGATATAGTGGAACTATGTAGGGACTGCCACTGTCATGACGGATCACATAGGCAAGCAGGAATGCGATCTGAAGACAGATCATATCCAGCAAAATGAAATCAAAGTGTTTTAACCAGCCCTTCGAGCCTTTTTTGTACATCTTTCTGTTTCCCCCTCAGAAAACGAGAACTTTACTTTTGTTCTCTTATTACTTTTTCCTCACTTATTTGTCATACTATCCAAAAGTATAACACTGGATTTATGCATTTTCAATATAAATGCAATTTTTTTAACATGAATTGCCATTTTTCGTCGTTTTATAATTATTCAGTTCTGAATCTGTTATTTTTTTGTACAAACTATGGAGAACCAAAAATGTGCCTTGCGTATCCTCGCGGAACGTTTTTTCTTTACATGAAAGTAATTTCCTGTAAGTAAAATAAGCAATGACCTTTTCCGGTCATTGCCTGTTTTCTGTTACAATACTTTTGATAAGAACTCCTGCAGTCTCGGATTCTTCGGGTGTGCAAAGAATTCATCCGGTGTATTCTCTTCCTGGATCTTTCCTTCATCGATGAAAATTACTCTGGTGGCCACTTCTCTGGCGAATCCCATCTCATGGGTAACAACTACCATGGTCATTCCGGTCTGTGCCAGTTCTTTCATGATCTCCAGTACTTCTCCGACCATCTCCGGATCCAGCGCGGAAGTCGGCTCGTCAAAAAGCATCACATCCGGATTCATCGCCAGGGCACGTGCGATGGCGATACGCTGTTTCTGTCCACCGGAAAGGCTGTCCGGGTAAGCATCTGCTTTGTCCGGAAGACCCACACGGGCAAGGAGTTCTTCTGCTTTCTCAGAAGCTTCCTCTTCTTTCATCAGTCCCAGTGTCACAGGAGCCAGCATGATATTCTCTTTTACTGTCTTATGCGGAAAGAGATTGAACTGCTGAAATACCATGCCGATTTTCTGACGGTGGCGGTTGATATCAACCTTCGGATCTGTAATATCCACACCTTCAAAAAGAATCTTGCCACCAGTTGGAACTTCCAGAAGGTTCAGCGAACGAAGAAAAGTAGATTTTCCGGAACCGGATGGGCCGATGACTGCTACCACTTCACCCTGACAGATATCTGTGGTGATACCGTCCAGAACCTGGTTATCATCAAACTTCTTCTCCAGTCCCTGTACCTGCAATAAAACTTTTCCTTTATTTGCGGTCACTTTTTCTCAACCTCCTCTCCAGTTTACCCATAAAGTATGTCAGAATCGTTACCAGCACCCAGTAAAATACTGCTGCTGCGATCAACGGTACAAAGGCTTCGTATGTACGGCTCTGTACCAGTGTCGCTGCTTTCGTGATATCCGTCATACCGATGTAACCGATGATAGATGTCTCTTTCAGCAGCACGATCATCTCATTGATCAGTGCCGGCAGCACATTCTTAAATGCCTGAGGCATAATGATCAGCTTCATCGTCTGTCCGGAACTAAGTCCCAGACTCCGTCCGGCCTCCATCTGTCCTTTATCGATGGACATGATACCCGACCGCACGATCTCCGCCACATACGCACCGGAGTTAATACCAAATGCCACACCACCAACGATAACTTCATTCACCGCGATGGAAGCAAATATAACAAAGTTAAATATCAACACCTGAACCATCGTAGGCGTACCACGGATAACACTCAGATACACCTTACAGATCGCATTCAGCACCTTCAGCTTCCCTGTCTGCTCATAAGTCGACCGGATAATCGCCACCGTAAACCCAAGCACCACACCAATACAAAGTGCCAGCACCGTAATCAGCAACGTATTCCGCAAACCCGTCAACCACCAACTGGAAGCCCCATTATCCACAAAATACCTGTGAACCCAATGACTTAAAGATCCCATATCGTTTCCCTTACACTCCTTTTACAAGGTCTTTTTGTATTTCTCTTACTCTATCTCTTATCTTACAGGGATTAACTCTCTCTTTTTAAACTAATATAAAAGCCATCCCCAATTGTCATAAAATAAATCTTATATCCTCCCGCCTGCGAAGGTTGGCTTGATCTTTCCATACGCAGACCATCTGGGCCGGCCGGTCCTTAGGCAGCGTATTTTGCTGCCTTAGTACCGCTGCCAGGACCAGCTGAGCGGAAGCGGGTCGGAGTATGGAAAGATCAAGCCAACCCCTCCCGGGTAGCCAAATATTTATTTTCTAACAATCACAACCTGAGACGCATTCGCATAAGTATCCGTAAAATCAACACTCTCTTTTCTCTCATCTGTCACAGTCATACCAGCCGCACCAAATTCAGCCTTACCACTGGAAACTGCTGCCAGGATAGATTCGAATGCCATATCGTCAATCTTCAGATCATAACCCATCTTGTCGCAGATTGCTTTCGCCATATCTGCATCGATTCCTACGATATTATCTCCTTCTTTATACTCCCATGGCTCGAATTCTGCGTTGGTAGCCATGGTCAGAGTACCGTTGGTATACTCGGTTCCTTCCGGAGTCTCATACTGATAGCTTCCCTGGTCATCACCGATGTAGTTTGCCATGATCTTATCCAGAGTGCCATCCTCTTTCAGTTCCTTGATGGCCGCATTCATTTTCTCTGTCAGTTCTGTATTTCCTTTTTTCAGACAGATCGCATATTCTTCCGGCTCCCAGATATTTTCTACGATCTTCAGATCGTCGTTGGCATCTACGAACTTCTGAGCCGGCAGAGAGTCGATCACAACCGCATCGATCTTACCGGTCTTCAGAGCCTGGATGGCATCCGCACCTTTGTTATAACGTTTCATCTGAGAATCATTTGCTACTGCATCGCTGGCATAGCTGTCTCCGGTAGTACCGGTCTGCACACCGATGGTCAGATCTTTCAGATCATCAACACTGGATACCTCTACCTGTTTTTTGCTGCCGCATCCGAACATGGATACTGCCATAATACCTGTCAGTGCAAATACAACTGCCTTTTTCATACTCTTATCCTCCTGTTATTCTTGTGTACTCACGAATCTGCATATAGTTTTCCGGCTGATTCATCCTTCTGCATATCTATACAGTGTGAGTGCATTTTTATACTAATTAAAATCTTCTTTATTATAACAGCTTTTTATTTTTTTGCAACCGGGAATTCCTGCCTGTAGGGTTCTTTTTCAGACACACTCTAAGAAAATCTTTCTTTTATCAGCCGGTCACCGTTCTGGATCCGCTTTTCCCAGTCCGGGAAGTCTTCTTCCAGAATCTCCCGGAAAGCCCGGTATTCATCAAGAAGTCCCTGACCGTGGAGGACACGATAGGCCCCGGCATCACTTCCGAGAGCAAGTTTTGCTCCGAGCTGATACCCGCGGAGTAATGTTTTTTTCTGTCCTTCCCAGATATTTTTCACTACTTGTTCCGGAAACCGTCCGTCTCCGAGAAGATTTTTTACTGTTACTATCGTAGGTACCCAGACAGCATCGGAAGCTGCAAGTGCCTGAAGCGCATCTTCGTCGCAGAAGTTTCCATGTTCGATACTGTCCACACCTGCGAGAGCTGCTGCCCGGACTGCCTGACTGCCGTTTGTATGTGCCATGACGGGGAAACCTTCTTCATGGGCAATATGGATCAGTTCGCGGATCTCACTGTCGGCAAGTGAAGGTTCCGTCAGGCCTCCATGAGTAAAGTCCATGATGCCGGAGATCATAATTTTCACAAAGTGTCCGCCCTGCCGGCGCAGTTCCCCGATCAATTCCCTGTACTCCTGCATGGTTTCGTAACCTCTTCCCACGATCGCTCCGTAGTGTCCCTTTTTGTGAATGGCAAAGATCGGTGTCCGGTAGGTGATCCCATAGGCAGGTGCCAGTTCCATCGTTCGTTTTGATGTTCCGTAGATATCCCCGCCTTCTCGCAGCCAGGTGATTCCGCGCTTCCGGTATTCCGCAAGATGCGCGTGGATCACCCGGTCGCAGACACCATTTTTCTGGTCGGCTACGGCTTTTTTATAGTCTGTGCCGTTCATGAAAATGTGCATATGGGCTTCGCCGTATGGGAATTGGTTTATTGCTTTTCTTTGTAGCTGTTGTTTCATATTCTTTATCGCCTGTCCTCGCTATCGTTACTGTTCACTCCGTGTTCAGTAACCTCATTACCTTCTATTTCAATCTTTCACATATAAAACACTTGAATTCTTTGATACAAAGTGATAGTATTTAATTAAATCAAAACTGATCCATTGGATTAATTATTGATTTGTTATGTAACAGAAAGCACCCACTCCAATGGTGGATGCTCCGAGTTTAGGCTTTAACTTATGTCCTTAAGGACGCGGTCTATCCTGTGTGCTGACAGGATAGGCTTTTTTATTTTCGCTTCTTTCTCTTATCGAAAAAGGTAAGCAACGCTACGAACATGTTACCAAGAGATATTAATAATGCCAATATCCCAATAACAATTGAAAGAATTTCATAAGCTGTCATCGCGCCACCTCCCTTCTTATGTATTCCGCCAAGCGGTAGCATAACCTCGGGAGGCTACCTCACCCTGTCATGGGTGCTTTCCTTGCATAATATTTTATCACACATATGGTATTTTATACAAGCACATTTCTGTATTTTTCTGTTATCGTCTAATCTCTCCGATCATCGATCATATACAGCAACGCATTGCAGATGCAAGCTGCAATATTGCTTCCGCCTTTTCTTCCCCGTGCCACGATATATGGGACATCCGCTTTCATGATCAGTTCTTTGGACTGTACCACGTTGACGAATCCTACCGGGACTCCGATGATGAGTGCCGGATTCAGTTTTCCCTCTTCGATCAGTTCATAGAGACGTACCAGAGCAGTCGGAGCGTTACCGATTGCAAAGATCAGTGGTTTGTCCAGCTGTGCTGCCTTATCCATACTTGCAGTGGCTCTTGTGGTTCCGTTTGCCTTCGCCGTGGCTGCCACATCCTCATCGGACATGAAACAGTAAACCTCTCCACCGTAACGGGCGAGGGCACGTTTATTGATGCCTGATCTGCCCATCTGGGTATCCGTAACGATGCAGGCACCCTGGCGGATCGCATCCATGGCTTTTGCCACGACATTATCAGAAAAACACAGACTGTCCGCATATTCAAAGTCTGCACTTGTATGGATACAGCGTTTGATGATCAGTTCTTTGTCCGGATCCAGTTTCCGGTCGCCCAATTCTTCCGTGATGATCTCAAAGCTTCTGCGTTCAATATCTCTTGGTTTTACATTTTCCAGTTCTATTTTCATAACTTATACCCCTGCTTCCAGAATCTCATATATTGCCTTCATATCCAGATGTTCCCGCAGCGCTGCTGCCAGAATATCGTACTGTGTCTCCTTGAATGTCTGAAAATCCACACCTTTCATCTCTGAGGTATCAATTCCCTTCTTTTTTCCCAGTGCCCGGATCACAGCCTCCGCCACACCTTCTTTGTCAAATACACCGTGAACATAGGTGCCATAGACACGGGAAGTATACGCACCATCCTGTTTTTCCTCTGTGGTCTTTGCATGATCCCGGATCGTTGTCAGCGGGGATGCCCCTTCATGTAAAGTCGTCACACCCATATGAATCTCATACCCTTCTAACTCCACGCCGGAAAGCTGGGAAAGTTCGCCCTCTACCTGTCCGAATATACCACTGACTCTGGTTCTGGTCTTTCCGTCTGCAAATACGGTATCCATCGGAAGCAGTCCCATCCCTTTCATGGTTCCGCCCGCTTCCACACCGTCCGGATCGGAAAGTGTTTCCCCTAACATCTGGTAGCCGCCGCAGACACCGAAGATCACTGTTCCTGCTGCTGCCAGTTTGAGGACTGCCGCCTCCATGCCGCTCTCCCGCATCCACTGCAGGTCTCCCATAGTATTTTTTGTTCCCGGGAGAATCACCATATCCGGATGCTTCAGTTCATGGATATGCTTTACATATCGAAGAGACACACCCGGAATATTTTCAAATGGATTAAAATCTGTAAAGTTAGAGATCCGTGGAACCCGGATCACCGCGATATCGATCTGTCCCACCTCCTGCTGACTGTCAAACCGCTCCGTCAGACTGTCTTCGTCTTCCACCTCGATCTGCAGGTACGGTGCCACGCCAACTACCGGGATGCCACTTCGTTCTTCCAGCATCTCTACACCGGGATCAAGAATGGTTTTGTCCCCTCGGAATTTGTTGATGATCAGGCCCTTTACCATCTCTTTTTCCTCGTCTTCCAGAAGCATCACCGTACCGATCAGCTGGGCAAATACGCCGCCGCGGTCGATATCTCCGACCAGAAGCACCGGTGCTTTTGCAAGCTTTGCCATACCCATATTGACGATATCATCCTGCTTTAAGTTAATCTCTGCCGGACTTCCCGCGCCTTCAATGACAATGATATCATTTTCTGCTGCCAGCGTATCATAGGCCTTCATAATATCCGGGATCAGTTTCTTTTTGTATGCGAAATAATCCCGTGCACTCATATTTCCAAGGACTTCACCGTTTACGATCACCTGGCTGCCCACATCATTGGTGGGCTTTAACAGGATCGGATTCATCAGAACAGACGGCCTGATGCCTGCCGCTTCCGCCTGCATCACCTGTGCCCGTCCCATCTCCAGTCCTTCTTCTGTGATAAAGGAATTCAGTGCCATATTCTGTGATTTAAACGGTGCCACCCGATAGCCATCCTGTTTAAAGATCCGGCACAGTCCGGCTGCCAGCAGACTCTTTCCTGCGTTGGACATGGTTCCCTGTATCATAATTGCTTTTGCCATGATTTATCTCCTCACTTTCCGAATCTTTTCTAATAATTGTTCGTTTTCTGTATGCAGCTTCACTGCGATCCGGTAACATCCTTTCCAGAGTCCGGGATAGTTGCTGCAGTCCCGGATCATCACACCTTCCTGCAGAAGTTTTTCATACAGATCAGGCTCTCCCTCAAAAAACAGATAATTTGCCTGGGAGTCCAGCACCGGATATCCCATTTTCATCAGTCCCTCCCGCAGGAATTGCCGTTCCTGAAAGATCAGTGTTCTCGCCTTCTCCACATAAGCTGTCTCCCTCAGCGCCGCAGTTCCGGCTTCCTGCGCCGGTGTGGATACATTCCACGGCTGCAGCTGAGCTTCGATCTGCGTCATCAGTGTTTCGCCGGACGTAATTCCATAGCCCAGTCGTAATCCTGCCATCGCATATCGTTTGGTAAATGCTTTCAGAAGAAACAGATACTTCTTTCCTTTCAGTTCACCTTTTAAGGTATGTACTTCCGGTTCCGGAACGAAATCAAGAAAACATTCATCCACCACCAGATGAATCTGTCGTTTTTCGCAGAGGGTTACAATCTGTCGAAGAAGTTTCGGATTCATCAGAATACCGGTCGGGTTGTTTGGGTTACACAGAAAAACCATTTGCAGATCTTCTTTTTGCAGTCTGTCCAGAATCCTGTCCTGCAAAGTAAATCCATCTTCTTTTTTCAGGATCTCTCTGTTCACCTCACATCCCACAGCTTCCAGAGCCTGGGCATATTCTGCAAAGGTAGGTGCCAGTACCAGCGCCCTTTTCGGCTTTACTGCCTGCACCAGTGCAAAGATCAGTTCTGCCGCCCCGTTTCCACAGATCAGCCATTCCACCGGAACCTGTTCATATTCCGCCAGTGCCTGCTTCAGTTTTTCCTGACAGGCATCCGGATAATGACAGACCCGTTCCATGCTGTCTTTTGCCGCCCGGATAACTCCGGGCGGTGTTCCCAGCGGATTAATATTAGCTGAATAATCCAGCACATCCGGGTGGCGGTAGATATCTCCGCCATGTATGTATTCTTTCATGAGTCCGTTGTTTCTCCTTTTTCGTATCTGTTTTTTCTTTTATTTCTGAACTTGGAACCTGCCAAAAACATGAGATTGTCAAATAAACAGGCAGACCAGAACACGCACCAGTCCAAATACCACAAGTGACAGTACCGTTCCTGCATACATCAGTTTATGAGATCTTATGATATCCTCAATCTCTACTTTCCGGATCGGATCACCGATAAATGGTTTTTTATGTAGTTCTCCAAAATACCAGGCATCTCCTGCCAGCTGGATATCCAGTGCACCGGCCATCACAGCTTCTGTCTGAGCAGAGTTCGGGCTGGCGTGTTTTCTGCGGTCGCGAAGATAGATTTTCTTTGCATTTTTCCCATCCATACCGATCAGCCAGGCTCCTGCGATCATCAGCCAGGCAGAAAGTCTTGCCGGAATATAATTCAACACATCGTCCAGTTTTGCAGCAGCCGTTCCGAAATACTGATATCTGTCGTTCACATAGCCTACCATGGAGTCCATGGTATTCACGCTTTTATAGGCAAAGCCCAGAACTGCGCCACCGATCATCATATAAAAAAGCGGGGCAATGATACCGTCGGAAGTATTTTCTGCAACGGTTTCAACTGCTGCTTTGGTTACGCCTTCTTCGGTCAGATTCTGCGTGTCGCGTCCCACGATCATCGATACAGCGTAACGGCTTTTTTCAATATCTCCGGTTTGCAGCGCATCGTAGACTTTTTTACTCTCGTCACGAAGGGATCTTGCCGCAAGCAGCTGATAACACATAAAGCTCTCCAGTGCCACCCCCAGCCAGGTACGGAATCCATACGCCAGATGCAGAATCAGCCACGGGACAAAAGACGAAGCCGCCACGATCCCCACCACCAGCAATCCTCCGGCGATCCGTTCTCCTGTTTTTGTTTTCGGAAATATCTTCCGCAGGATCTTCTCTAAAAATGTGATCCCATGCCCGATGATACGCACCGGATGATACAGCCATCTGGGATCTCCAAAACACAGATCCATAAGGAATCCCAGTACTACTGCAAGTAATGTCCACTTCATCTTTTCTTCCTCTTTCTGTAGCCATCTGCTTTTTTGCAGTTACGCCTTTTCTATTTCTGTTCTTATTATCTACACTACTGTTGTTTTGTCATTTGTATCGGATTTACCACATGCAGCACCGGCTGTTGTCCTGATGCATCGATCCACGCAGCCAGATCTGCCTCTGCTTCATATCCTTCTCCATTGCCCACATGCCATTCATAAAAGGCTCTTTTTCTATCTGCGAACCGTTCCAGCACTGCCATGATAATACCTCCATGGACGACAAAAGCAGCGGATTCTGTTCCGGCTTCCGCACAGAACTTCAGTCCTTCCTTGAATCCCTGACAGGCTCTGTCCCGAAATTCCTGTGGATCTTCCCCTCCCGGGAAGGGCAGGGTTGCATTGCTGTCCACCCAGGCCTGATACTCGGCATCGCCGGTCATTTCCTTCCAGTTTTTGTTTTCGAATCTTCCGAAATCACATTCTCTCAGGTTCTGAATCACCTGCTGCTCCTGGCCCGGATAGATACAGGCCGCTGTCTGACGGCAGCGAAGCAGGGGACTTACGAAAAGTCGTTCTGCTTTCGGATAGTTCTGTTTTTTCAGCCGTTCCTGATCCTCTTCCAGAACCGGTTCATCGGTGATCCCGATATAGCGATTCAGCTGATTCCCGGGTGTTTTCCCATGCCGGATCAGATATATTCTCATCTGTTTTTCTCCTTTTCTCACTTGAGCTGTGTTCCGATCCCACAGCAGACGCGCACTACCTGAGCTGCATGTGCCGCAAGTTTTGTACATACCCGACCGCATGCTTCTCTCCATTCCCGGTCTTTCGCGTCCATCGGGACGATTCCGTAGCCTACTTCATCCGTTACAATAATCAGATCAGGATTTTCTTTCCATATTATTTCTGCAAGATCCCGGACAGATCCTCCTTCGTCCAGTTCTCTGCGGATAAAGGAGTGGAAATGATGGACTGCTTTTGCTGTTTTCAGATCTTCTATCGTGCAGGTCTGACCGTCTTTCCAGTCGGGATCGGTCAGGTTGTATGTTTTTGATGCGTAAGATTGTTTGCCCTGGTAAGCACCGCCGATTATTAATATCATTGTTGGTTCTCCTTTTTAATGATAAGTTTGTTGGATAGGTTGTGGTGGATTCGATCGATTGCTATACTTATTTATCTATTTTACATCCCAATGAACAACTATATCTATCTATTCCTTCATTTTTAAGGGATATCCAGTGACCCTCTCCATGCCAGCCACCTCAGTCTCCCCCAAAACTTTGCCTGGATTTTCCCTGCGTCCTCTCTGCGATACCGCAGTGCTTGTCGAGCACGTGTTTGAGACTACAGGCTCAAACCGAGCGCAGACCCACGCGGTGTCGCAGAGGGGACGCAGGGAAAATCTTACACAGCATAGTTATTCAATCTCATCTTTTAAAGCCAAAGCGCACCAAGCACTGCCCCGCAAGCCATAAACACCTCACACAGCGACAAAAAGCACCCCGCCAGATCCCCGGTCGTTCCTCCGAAATACTTCATCGCATTCCGATAATAAAGGGCATAAACCAGAATCGCTATTCCATAAACCAGAAGACCCAGTTTCCAGTCCACCAGCAGCATCCCGGCCAGCAGTATCAGCAGATACACACACATCGTGGCTTTTACCTGCCGATCCTTCGCCCCGCGTGCCATAGCAGAAACCGATCCGGTCTTTTTTGCCTTCGGAAATGTCACGATCGCCAGCCCGCTTAATGTCCGGGACAGACAAAATGTAAAGGGGATCATCGCCAGGGCGCGGGCACTGATCTGGCTGTATACACCATAATAAAACATAAAGTAAACCGCACAGGTAATCACCGCAAATGCTCCGGAATTAGAATCCTTCAGGATCTCCAGCCGGCGCTCACGTTCCTGCCATGAACTCATCGCATCTGCCGTATCCAACAATCCGTCCAGGTGAATCCCTCCGGTAAGAAACCATGGGATCAGTGTCAGGATCACGGTATAAAAGGCTGAGGAAAGCCCAAGATACGTTCCGAACGTCCCCCACAGCCAGGTTACTCCGCCGATGGCAACACCGATCCATGGGAAAAAGCACATGGCATATGCCATATTTTCTTCATTCCATTCACACTGGGGCATCGGGATCTTCGAATACATGGAAAATGCAATCAGAAAACTATGATAAAATTTCTTCATTTTTTCTCTCCTCGCCTGTCTTTTTATGAAAAATCGGAATTCCGTAGACAACCTCTGTGACTGTATCTGCGATCTGCGCCATCTGACAGTTGATCGCACCAAGCTTTTCCAGATATTTTTCTGTCTCCGGATCGTAGGTGATGCCGTCGGAAAAGACCTCGTTCGTCACTACCACCAGATTTCCTGCCTGACTCAGCAGATGGTGGATCCCATTCAGAATCGCCTTCACAGTATTTTCCCCGGCTCCGCCTTCCTGATAGATCTCATTTGCCGTCAGATTCGACATGCACTCCAGCAGTACATCTGCCCCCTGCGGTATCGTAAGATGCTCCAGATCCGTATAACGCTCAATCGTCGTAAAGTTTTTCTCTGCCCGCATGGCGCGATGTCTCGCGATTCTCCGGTGACTTTCTTCATCAAACGGGTACATCGTTGCAATATAGATTCTGTTATTTCCCTGAAAATCCAGGATACACTGTTCCGCAAAAGCAGATTTTCCGCTGCCGCTTCCTCCTGTTACTACATGAAACATCTCTGATTTCCTTCACTTTCTCTTATTACACCAATGGCACATAATTTTCCATCTGATTATCGGAAAACGTACACATATCTCCGTACACCGCCAGCGCCATATCAAGGATCGGATAAATCGTTACCGCTCCGGTTCCCTCACCCAGACACATATCACAGTCTAAAAATACCGGAATATCCAGCGCCTCCAGGATCATCACCGTCGCCGGTTCCTTTGATTTGTGTGATGTAATTACATAATCTTTTACTGCCGGACAGATCCGGATCGCACACAATGCAGCCACACAGGAGATGAATCCATCGGCAACTACCGGAATCCGACAGGCTGCTCCGCCTAAGAATACCCCTGCCATACCGGCGATATCGAGTCCGCCTACTTTCGCGAGCACATCGATCGGATCTTCTTTCTTCGGTTTATGCAAGGCAATCGCATCTCTGATCACAGAAATCTTCTTTTTCAGTCCTGTACCGGAAAGCCCTGCACCGCGTCCGGTTACCTCTGCCGGATCCTGCTCCAGTAAAACGGCAGTCACTGCACTGCTGGTCGTTGTATTGCCGATTCCCATCTCACCGGTTGCTACGATTCCATACCCTTTTTCTTTGAGTTCTTCCACCATATGGATGCCGACTTCGAGTGCCTGAACAGCCTGTTCTCTTGTCATGGCAGGCTCTTTCGCCATATTATTTGTTCCGTACATCACTTTATGCTGAAGAATCGTGCTGTCCGTAGCAATCCCTATGTCCACCGGGAAGATATCTGCACCTGCTTTTTTACAGAGGATACTTGCTGTAGCCTTTTCTTTCAGAAAATTTTCGGCTACGATTTTGGTCACTTCCTGCCCGCTCTGTGTCACACCTTCTTCCACTACACCGTTATCGGCGCACATGACCACCAGAGCTTTTTTCTTCAGGTCCACCCGGGCATTCCCTGTCATACCGGCGATACGAACGACCGTATCCTGTAGCCGTCCCAGACTGTGAAGCGGCATGGCAATATTGTTCCAGTGTGCCAGCGCCGCTTCCATGGCTGTCTTATCTGCCGGATGTATCTTCTCCAGCGTTTCCTCTAACGTCATACTTATGCCTTCCTTTCCTCACAGGTGCGTAAGAACTGTTCCGGCACCTGCAGATTGCTGTAATAATACATATGCGGAAATCCGCTCATTCCCTGTCTGTCACTGTGTATACAGTTCCATGACCGACTGCTCAGTGGTTTCCTGGCCGTATAGCTTTCCCCGCAGTTATCCGAATCAAAATAATGAAATTCATGGGCCCGGATTCCTCCCACATTCTTCCCAAAACACGTTCCGTCTTCCAGGGTAATATAACCGAATCTGGTAAGACGGGGCGTACGCCAGGATTTGCCGGGAATAACACCGGCCATTGGCCAGCTGTGTCCTTCCATGTCCTCCATCTCCTGATGCAGATACATAAAACCACCGCATTCTGCCATATAGGGAATACCTGCCTGTACCGCTTCACGGACAGAGGTGAGCATTTTTTTATTTTCACTCAGTGCTTTTGCATACAGTTCCGGATATCCTCCATGAAAAAGCATTCCGTCTATATTTTCCGGGAGTTTTTCATCATGAATAGGAGAAAAGGGAATCAGCTGCGCACCCATTTCCTCCAGAAGCTCCAGATTGTCCTGATAGAAAAAGCAGAACGCTTCATCCTTCGCCAGAGCGATCCTTACGGTTCTTTTTGTATGATAACCGGTCAGTGGTTCCTGAACAGGAAGTTCCTCTGCACCATCTGCCAGTTCCAGAAGTCCGTCAATATCCACGGAGCTTTCCAGGATTTCTGCCAGTTTCATCAGTTTATTATGCAGATCTGCGATTTCTTCCGGCATCACCAGACCCAGATGACGGCTTTCCAGCACGCAGTCCTTCACCACCGGAACATACCCGTACACTTTCACCGGCAGGGTTTCTTCGATGATCTGCTTTAACCGCGGATACATCATTGGGGATATCTGATTCAGAATCACACCACGGATTTGACTGTCTTCTCTGTATTCCACAAAGCCCTTGACAAAAGCTGCCGCAGACAGACTCATTCCCTTTGCATTTACGATCAGCACCGCGGGGGTTTTTGTGATTCTTGCCACATCATAGGCACTGGCTTTCGGAGAGATCCCCGCAAGTCCGTCATAGTAACCCATCACGCCTTCAATCACAGAAATCTCACAGTCTCTTGCATTTTTCTCCAGAAGATACCGCAGGGTATCTTCCTTCGCAAAAAAGCTGTCTAGGTTCCTGCTTTTTGTTCCGATCACACGGCTGTGAAACATCGGGTCAATATAATCCGGTCCACACTTGAAAGAAGCAACCTGCAGGTTTCTGTTTTTTAATGCCTGCAGCAGTCCGCAGGTAAGCAGTGTCTTTCCGCTTCCGCTCGCGGCTGCCCCGAGAAGGATTCGCGGCACTTTGCGTTTGTTATTCATTTGTTTCTTCCTTTCCCCGGCAGGAAATCACATAGACCGGATTCTGTCCCATCATCAGATGATAAGATCCCGCTTTTTTGCCTTTTGCTACCTGCACCTGTGCGATATCCACCTGCTCAAATGGCAGAACATTCAGACAGTTCATGGCCTCTCCTACGGATTCGAGAGCGATGCAGTTGATCACCACACGGATCCTGGGATTCTTTGAAAGCAGCAGTTTAAGGATGTCTTTCATGTTACCGGAGGAGCCTCCGATAAAAGCATGGGTCGGTACCGGCAGATCCACGCAGGCTTCCGGTGCCAGTCCTTCGACAATCTCAAGATTATCTGCTGCGAACTTTTCTTTGTTTTTATATAACAGTTCCACAGCCTCCGGTTTTTTCTCGATCGCATATACCTGGCCTTCTACCGCCTGCATAGCCATCTCTACGGATACAGAACCGGTTCCTGCTCCCACATCGTAAACAATCGAATTCCGTGTCAGCTGTAATTTTGACAGGGAGATGCCTCGCACTTCCTCTTTCGTCATTGGCACTTTTCCCCGGATAAATGCTTCATCCGGGATCCCGTGTGTCACGATGGCTTCTTTTCCCTCTCTGGTAAATAACACGACACTGAGACTGTCCGTCTCAAGTTCTGTCAGCTGCCAGGCATATCCCCGGGTGATCTTTTCTTCCGGGTAAGAAAGCCGTTCGCCCACCTCTACCCGCACATCACCCATGCCGTAGCGCTGCAGCTTCTGACACAATTTTGCGATGCCGTCTGTCGTTCCCACAATAGCAAAAATCTTTCCGTATATACGCAGAAGTCCGGGCAGATTGCACTCTCTTCCATGAAGGCTGACCGGATGAACATCTTCCCACGGTGTTTCCAGTTTTGCGCAGAAATAAATCATAGAAGATATGCCACAGTACACTTTTTTCTGTACCATAGGCAGTTCCCGGTGCAGTGTCTCCAAGAGTTTTTTGGCTCCGCTGTAGAATCCGACATCCCCTGAGAGGGCAATCGCCACGTTTCTGTGCTCCGGATGGGCCGCAATATAGGCACAGATTTCTTCCGGTTTGTATCCGGTCCAGACTTCCTGGCCCGGTTTCCGGATATGTTCCACCATCCGTGCTGCTCCGATCAGAAGATCCGCACACTCCAGTGCCTGTTTTCCTTCCTGTGTCAGAGTATCTGCAGTTCCCATACCGATTCCCACAAGAGAAACCTTTTGCCCCCGAAGGATATCCTCAGTTTCTTCTCCTTCGGTTACCGCTTCTGTATTTTGCGTTGCTGCTTCCTGCATGACAGGTTCCTGCTCAACCTTTTCCTGCCCGCTGCCGGGATTCTCTATATTCTCTATATTTTCTATATTTTCTGTATCAGTATTGACAATTTCGATTTTTGCATCATTTGCAACATTTTCTTTCGGAAGAAACCGGCGGTTCAGATACTCGATACATTTCTCCAGTTCCATGCCCTGTTCTTCCTTCGGTCGTCCGATGACAATCATCCGGCAGCCGGTTTCTTTTGCCGCCTGATATTTTTCCAGGAACCCTCCGGCTCTTCCCGATTCTTTACTTACCATCCATGCGATATCAAACTGATGGATCAGTGCGATATTCATTTCCCGGGAAAAAGGTCCCTGCATGCACAGCAGATGTTTCCCTTCAATGCCAAGTTTTGCGCAGGAAGAGACAACTTCCACCAGAGAAAGCACTCTGGCATAGATTCTTTCCTGATAATCGGTCAGTGCCGTATAGGCAGACAGTTCTTTGCTCCCGGTGGTAACCAGAATATTTCCACTGGTTTTTTCCAGATATTCCACCGCTTCCCGGATGCTTTTTACATATGTAATGGTTTCTTCTTCTTCAAGACGCCGGCTTTCCTGACGCACCACCCGCAGATAGGCAGTTCCGGTACGTTCGCAGGCGGTCTCAATATTTTCCGTCACTACCTGGGCATACGGATGAGTCGCATCGATGACCAGCCCGTTCTCCATCTGTAACATCCTCTCTTCCATCTGCTTTTCATCCAGACGTTCGTGGGATAATTCCAGATATTCGCCCTGCGGCAACAGACTTTCTCCGTATTCCGTAGCGACACATACCATGGAAGGTATTTTATTTTCATTCAAATACTCGGCCACGGTGCGTCCTTCCACCGTACCGCCGAACAGCAGAACTTTATACATTTCGATATCCCCTCGGTGTTACCATCTTACCGTTAATCTCTTTGGTCTGTGAATTGCCCACCCATACGGTCGTAAACATGTCTACCTTCGTATCCCGCAGGGTTTTCAGATCCATCACTTCATAATGTTCCCCGTCTCTTCCGATGTAGCTTACGATACCGCATACGGTCTCCGGGCTCTTGTACTGCATCATCAGATCGCAGGCTTTCTGCAGATAATCGCTTCGCTTCCTGCTGGACGGGTTATACAGACACACAACAAAATCAGCCTCTGCAGCTGCCAGCAGACGTGCCTCAATCTTCTCCCACGGTGTCAGCAGATCACTCAGACTGATCAGACAGAAATCGTGGATCAGCGGAGCACCCAGTACTGCCGCACCGCCGGTCGCTGCTGTTACACCGGGAATAATCTCCAGTTCTACTTCCGGATAGTTGACACCGACCTCATACATCAGTCCGGACATACCGTACACACCGGCATCTCCGCTGCAGATCATGGAAACTACTTTTCCCTTTTTTGCTTCTTCAAAAGCCATCACACAACGATCCACCTCTTTTTTCATGGGAGTGGTCAGGAACTCTTTCCCCGGAAAATGTTCTTTTACCAGATCTACATATACTGTATAGCCGATAATTACCTCACTTTTTTCCATTGCATGAATTGCCTTCAGTGTCATCTGTTCGTATTCTCCCGGTCCGATACCGATTACATATAATTTATTCAAAGCTCACACTCCATTTCTTTATTGTACACGCAGCGGTCACTCCCTCTGCGGCCTGTTTTCTCATGATAAATGTTCCGCCATCGCCGGCAAGGCTGGCACTTCGTTCGCATACATTGTCCACACCGGTGATCTTGCTGACAAATGCAGATGGCGTAAAGGTACCTTTTGCTTTTTCAAGTTCTTCTCCACGATAAGTCACAAAAGGAAGGTGATATTTTTCACAGAACGCCAGCAGTCCCGGCTCTTCTTTTTTCAGATCGATGCTGGCTGCCAGGATAATCTGTTCTGCAGCTATTCCATGTTCTGACAGATACTTCTGAATCTGTGTTTCGATCTTTTCTTCCGGTGTGTTTTTCCTGCAGCCAACCCCGAGATACACATTTTTCGGATACAGATGAAGCATCCGAGTCTGCTCTGTTCCCAGGGCTTCTTCCTGTTCTCTGTCACTTTGCGGGATTGCAAACCATAAAGTTCCCTGTTTCCCATCCGGGCTTTCCGTCTTCCGGAATCGCAGCTGTGCCGGAATGGTCTGTTCTTTCGGAAAGACGAATCCTTCTCCGGCTCCCCAGACAATAGTTTTTCCCCGGATCAGCAACGCCGCCATCTCTTTTGCCAGCTCCATATCAGAAATCACCAGATTGTTTTTCCGGGCGAAGACATCCACCGCAAAAGTGTGGTTTACGTCTGTCCCTGTGGTGATCACGGGTTGCGCTCCGATGCTTTCTGCAGCGAATTCCGTCAGTTCGTTTGCTCCGCCGAGATGACCGGAGAGAAGAGAGATCGCATAGCTGCCCTGTTCATCGATCACCACAACCGCCGGGTCTGTTTTCTTACTTACCACGAAAGGAGCGATGGTTCTCACAGCGATCCCGGTGGCACTGAAAAAGATGATTCCGTCCAGTCGGGGGATCCATTCTTCTGCCCATTCTCTCAGGGTTCCTTTCACTTTCCGAAAAGGATGTTTTTCAGGAAGCTCTACATATTTACTTTTCACAAAGCCATACACCTCCTGATCCTGCTTTTGCAGATCTCTCAGAAGTTTTTCTCCAAGGACACAGCCATGTTCTGTGAATGCGATGATTCCTGTCTTTTTCATCTTATTTTGTTGCTTCCCGAAACTCTGTGGTGAATGCCGGATTATACAGTTCTGACCGGTCATAGTGGCTGTGAGCCACCACATCACCGATGATCATCAGTGCGGTCTTTGTAATATTGTTTTCTTTTGCTGTCTGTGCCAGCGTTCCTACTGTACAGACGAATGTTTTCTGATCTTCCCAGGTCGCTTTGTATACAATCGCTGCCGGAGTATCGGCGGTGTAACCACCCTCGATCAGTCTTCTGCTCAGTTCTTCTAACATGCCTGTACTTAAAAAGACAACCATCGTTGCCTGATGGGCCGCAAAAGACTGGATGCTCTCTTTTTCCGGTACCGGAGTTCTTCCTTCCATTCGGGTTATGATCACACTCTGTGATACATCCGGCAGTGTGTATTCCAGGTTCAGCGCAGATGCCGCACCACAGAAGCTGCTGACACCCGGGCAATAATCAAATGCAATATTTTTTTCTTCCAGCACATCCATCTGCTCCCGGATCGCACCATACAAAGAAGGATCTCCGGTATGGAGACGTACTGTTGTCAGTCCCTTTTCTTCCGCTGCAAAGATCACATCCAGAACTTCTTCCAGTGTCATCTTCGCGCTGTTGTAGATCTCACAGTTTTCTTTCGTGTATTCAAGAAGCTGTGGATTGACCAGTGAGCCTGCATAGATCACTACGTCTGCTTCTTCCAGAAATCTTTTTCCTCTCAGTGTAATCAGATCCGGTGCACCGGAACCTGCTCCTACGAAATGTACCATATGTTTTCTCCTCTCTTGTCCCTGGCGTCAGGTACTCTTATTTTCTCTTATTTTTTATCTTTTACGACCAGAAGGGTATAATATCCTGCTTCTTCCGGTATTTCTTTGGCCGATGCATAGATTTTTTCCTCCGGCATGCCGCAGTTTTCGATCATTACGGCATTCTGTCCGCTTCTTAAAATGCTGTCTCTTACTTTTTTCAGGCGTTTGCCGCTTTTCATCAGCACTTTGGTTCCAGGCAGTTTTAAAAGCTCATCCATTTCTTCTGCTTTATAGGTCGCCGGAATCACATGGAGCGGTTCTGCCATCTCCGCCAGACCCATATTAAGACGGGCCGCCACTGCACAGAAAGAAGTGATCCCGCTCACGATTTCCGCCTGATAACCGCGTTCCAGGATACGTTTATGTACATACAGATAAGTAGAATATATAGTAGGATCTCCCAGTGTCAGAAACACCACATTTTTTCCCTGTTTCAGATAAGATTCCACTGCATCTGCAGCCTTATTATGATTGTCTTCCAGTACTGCCCTGTCTTTTGTCATCGGCATAGCCACCGGAATCAGTTCTTTTTCATCCAGTTTTGGATATGCTCCTTTTACGATCTGATAAGCGACACTGGCTTTTATATCGTTGCCCGGTACTGCGATCACAGGATTCTCGCGGATCAGACGAAGGGCTTTCAGTGTCAGCAGTTCCGGATCTCCCGGTCCCACTCCAAGTCCATATAATATTCCACTCATAGTTTTTTCTCCTCGTTTTTCTGTTGATTTGGTTTCTGTTCTTTATCTGCACATTGATCGTGTGCTTTTTTTTCTGCCTGCTTCATGATTTTTCGGGCGAGTTCCGGAACTTTCGAGGTTTCTGCCAGCTTTCCATATACATTGGAAAATAAGATAGTTCCCACTTCCAGCTGTTCGCCTGCCCTTTTATTCAGATAGAATTCTACCCGGTCACTGATTTCTTTCATCGTAGCTTCCAGATAACCCTTTCGTTTTAAAATCTCCACACTCTGCTCCGTGGTGATCGTATCAAGAATCTCTTTTGCTGTCTCCAGATCTGCGCCGGCGCGGATCGCATTCGCTGCCATCAGTTCGCTTCGACTGTCTGCCTGGCGGGAATGGGTATTCATGATTCCGCCGGCTACTTTCACAAATTTGCCGATATGGGAGATAAACAAGATACCCTTTACTCCCAGCTCTCTTGCCATATCCAGGGTCTCCCCCACATAATTGCTACATTTCATCGAATAGGTAAGATCCAGTCTTGTCTGTTCTTTTGAAAAAGCCTGACCGTAATTTCCCGGTGTAATCACCAGATAAGACCCGCCGCCTTCCACCAGCATCTTCATCTCCAGCCGCAGGCTGGCCACCAGTGCTGTCTCACTCATCGGGATCACGATGCCACTTGTTCCAAGAACAGAGATTCCGCCTTCGATACCCAGACGTGGATTAAACGTCTTTTTTGCAAGCTCCACTCCTGCCGGAATCTCAATCTGCACATCCAGACCTCCGGTGTAGTGATATTCTTTACAGACCTGCTCTACATTTTCAAGGATCATCTGCCTTGGAACCTTGTTGATCGCCGCCTCGCCAACTGCCTGCCACAGACCCGGTCTGGTCACTCTTCCTACGCCGATCCCTCCGTCCAGAGTAATCTGTGGTGCATCCCTGCGGGAAACGTTTGCATATACATAGATTCCCGTCGTTACATCCGGATCATCACCGCCATCCTTTTGCACGGCACAGCGCACCCTTCCCTCATCCATGGAAATCTCCTCGATCAGCAGATGCAGTAAAATTCCTTTTGGTGTCTGTAAAGCCACCTCTTCCACTTTTTCTCCGGTCAGCAGCATCCGCGTTGCCGCCTGCGCCGCAGCTGCCGCACAGGAACCGGTTGTATAACCGTAACGAAGTCTTCTGTTTTTTTCATCTACCGCATAATACCCTTCCAGACCGGTGCGGTGTGTTTTTTTATCCATATTATTTTTTCCAATCACAGTTTACTTATTGCTTTGTCTTATTGCCTGCATACATGAACAAAGAATGTGTCTTGGCACATTCTCGCGGAGCGTTTTTTACTTTGCAGAAAAGCAGTTTCCTGTAAGTAAAAAACCGTTGTCAAAAAGACAACGGTTTTCCTGCTCATTTCTATTCTGTAATCCTTCGGTTGCCGCAAATGTTTACAGTCCTCACCATACAGAGAGTACTCCGACTTTAACGGTAACGGACTTGTACAGGAATTTCACCTGTTTTCCTGCAACTGTATGTGATAAATTTTTCACGACAATATTATAAACTCTTTCCTGTAGGCTGTCAATGATGGATAGTATCAGGATTTTTTGATCCAGGTGCTGTAGAACGTCGTATTTTTATAGGTAAATGCATGTGTTTTTTCCGGATCCAGATTCGCATTCTCAAATGCTTTTGGTGTCATAAATCCCAGATATTCCAGCATAGTATGACCTTCCGGAACCTTCAGTTCTTCCAGTATACCTTTCACTTCATCGCTCAGCTCATCGGTCTTGTTATTATCGTAAGCATCACAGATTGCTCTGGCGTTCGCAACAGCTTTTTTTGCATTTTCCATCGCTGTACCGCCTTTGCCGCTCACGATGAGATTCAGACTTTTTGTCAGTGCTCCGTCTCTTGCCACTTCAAACTGTGTTGCCTGATAAATCATATTTTTCGCTTCTGATGGATATGGAGCCAAGCTGGTCTTATTGGTCCGCATACGGTTTAACATAACCATCGCGACACCTGTCATACCGGTAAGTCCCTGGTTTGCCGACTCTGCATAGACAGCTGCCGCAAGGAACTCGTCCTCTGTTACATCCACACCCACCTGAGGATCGGAAAGATATGTTTTCTTTTCCACATTGTATTTTCTTCCATTCGCATCAGTCACCTGAAGATAACGGTTTTCCCGGTTCGTGCATAGTCCGTTGGCATCGAATGTATAAACATAACTTCCGAGGCTGTAATCTTTACCGGCTACCATTCTGCCGTATTTATCAATGTAATAACCACCGATCCCGGCTGTTCCCACCCAGTAATTATAGGCTTTCTCACCTACTTTTTCTGCACTGTTCTTTGCGGTCGGTTTCAGATAATACCAGGTGCTTCCCTGCTTCAGCCAGCCGGTTGCCATATAACCGTCAGCACCGAAATAGTATTCTTTTCCGTCAATCGTTTTCCATGTGCTCTTTGCATAAGAACCATCTTCCTGCACATACAGCCAGCGGCCGTTATTCTGAACCCAGTAAGCCTGCGCCTTTGTTTTTGACTGATCCCATACACCATTGGCATCCACATAGCTGTTTCCGATCCAGGTGTCTGTCTCCATGGCTCCGCTTCCATTCATGTAATACCAGGTGCTTCCCAGCTGTAACCAGCCGGTTACCATAGCTCCATTACCCGGATTCAGATAGTACCAGTTGTTTCCAAGCTTCAGCCAGCCGGTTGCCATCCAGCCGGCTCCATCAAAATAATACCAGCTTCCGTTGATCATTTCCCAGTTATTTCTGGTATAGCTTCCGTCTGCATGACGATACCACCAGCGGCTTCCGCTCTGTACCCAGCCGGCCTGTGCTTTTACTTTCCCCGGGATCCAGGCTCCGCTTCCGTCTACATAATTGTTTCCGATCCAGGTATCGGTTACCATCGCTCCACTGGTGTTCATGTAATACCAGGTTCCACCGGTCTGGATCCAGCCCGTTGCCATCGCTCCGCTTCCCGTCAGATAATACCAGGTTCCGGACAGTTTTACCCAGCCGGTTACCATCCAGCCGGCTCCGTCAAAGTAGTACCAGGCTCCGTTGATCACTTCCCATCCATTGGTGGTATAGCTTCCGTCTGCATGACGATACCACCAGCGGTTTCCGCTCTGTATCCAGCCGGCCTGTGCTTTTACTTTCCCCGGGATCCAGGCTCCGCTTCCGTCTACATAATTGTTTCCGATCCAGGTATCTGCCAGCATCGTTCCACTTTCATTCAGATAATACCAGGTACTTCCCAGCTGGATCCAGCCCGTTGCCATCGCTCCGCTTCCTGTCAGATAATACCAGCCGCTCGGGCGTTTTAACCAGCCGGTTACCATCCAGCCGGCTCCGTCAAAGTAATACCAGGCTCCATTGATCACTTCCCACCCATTGGTGGTATAGCTTCCGTCTGCATGACGGTACCACCAGCGGTTTCCATTCCGGATCCACTGATTGACAGCCACTACAGCCCGTGGCTGTACCTGTGCCTGAGGTTCTGCCTCTGAAGCCGCCTGTTCACCGGTCTGTGCCGTCTGCGGTTCTGCCTGTTCACCGGTCTGTGCTGTCTGCGGTTCTGCCTGTTCTCTGCTCTTATCTGCAGCTGTTCTGTTTTCTGCTGCTTCGGTTTCGTCTGTCTGTACCTCTGCCGCACTGTCTGCTGCATATTCCTCTGCCTGTTCTTTGTTTTCTGTTTCGTTCTCCTGCCCGGCCACCTGGGATGCTTCCTGTGTCACTACCGGCTGCGGAACACTTGCCAGTGCCCCGGTCGGTGTCAGCATGGTAACTGTAAGGCATCCTGCCAGTAATCTGCTTACGTATTTTTTCTTCATATGTATTTCCTTCTATTGTATTTTCTTCTATTGTATTTTCTTCTATGTCTGAAGCATTGCACTCTTCTCGATTATACAAGAAACAATGTACTGGTTTCTTTGCCACAGCTTTTATTATAACTTTGTTACAAATCTTTGTCAATTTCTTTGCATTTTCCGCAGCACTTTTTTCAGATAATTATACAGATCAACCCGCCCTTGCTGTCATTGACAATCTTTTGCATCGTATCCTGCAGCTTCACCTGACTTTCTTCGCTGATCTGAGCAATCTTGGTACGGATGCCGTCTTCTACCAGCTGTTCGATGGATTTTCCGAAAATATTGGTCTCCCACATACCATCATTGGTATTTTTTTCATTTTCTTTGATGAATGTAATCAGATCGTGCGCCTGTTCCTCGCTTCCTACAATCGGTGCAATCTCCGTCTCAATATTCGCTTTGATCATATGGATAGACGGACTGACCGACTTGATCTTAACACCGTATTTGTTTCCCTGACGGATCACAACCGGTTCTTCCAGTGTGATCTCATTTTTCTCGGGGATCACCACACCATAACCTGTTCCACGTACGGATTCGATGGCCTGCTGGACTTTTGTATATTCCTGTTTCATCTGCGCCAGCTCTTTCAGTGTATGGATCAGCTGATACTCGCTCTCTATCGTCACACCGGTCATCTCGCTCATCACCTGATAATAATAGGGGTCTTCGATCTGAATACGGACTTTTACCACGCCGTTGGAAAGGTTGATTTCTTCCAGTGTGACTGATTTGACATAGTTACTGTCCATCTCCAGATTTTCCTGCCGGATATCACGGATATATTCCATGGTTCCCATCTTCTCTTTCATCTGTTTCAACAGATCTTCTTTCAGATAATGGGTGACCGGAAGCAGTTCCACCCATTTTGGTATGTAATATTCGATCTGACGCACCGGGAATTCATAAAGAATCTTTTCCAGGATCCGGAGCACATCTTCTTTTCGAAGTTGTTCACAGTTTACCCCGAGTACCGCTGCCTGATATTTTTCTTCCAGTTCTCTTACCAGCTTCTGTGCCTCTTCCCCGTACGGCTTTTTCGAATTCACAAGAATCAAAAATGGTTTCCCCTGTTTTTTGAGTTCCTGTACTGTCTTTTCTTCTCCATCCACAAAATTTTTACGCGGAATATCACCGAAGGAACCGTCGCAGGTTACTACGAGACCGATGGTAGAATGTTCCTGGATCACTTTTCTGGTTCCAATCTCTGCCGCCTGATGAAACGGAATCTCCTGTTCATACCAGGGGGTTTTTACCATTCGTTCTTTTTCCTGCTCCATATCCCCTGTAGCTTCAGGCACCATAAATCCCACGCAGTCGATCAGTCGGATCTTTACCGGAATCTCTTCTCCCAGATTTACATTCACCGCTTCCCTGGGAATAAATTTGGGTTCCACTGTTGTAATTGTTTTTCCTGAACCGGAAACCGGCAGCTGATCCCGCACCTCCGCAGCATCCTGTTCTTCCATTCCCGGAAGTGCCAGAAGTTCCATGAACCGCCGGATAAATGTAGATTTGCCCGTCCGGACCGGTCCTACCACTCCCAGAAGGAATTGGCCCTTCGTACGGGCTTGTATATCTTTGTAGACAGCAAATGGCTCCATATAGAAAAATCCTCCTCACCTATACTACTACTCAGTATATGTGAGAAGAATTTTCTCTAATACCAGATTTTTTATTTTTCACAGGAGGATGGATCCTCTTGTGCCATATTTCTCCGCAGCTGTTCCAGATACTGTTTTTCTTTTTTACTCAATACTGCATCTTCCAGAAGTTCCGGACGGTTCTGAAGTGTTCGCAGGATAGACTGCTCTCTCCTCCACTTTTCAATATTCGCATGATGACCGGAAAGCAGCACATCCGGTACTTTTTTCCCCATCCATTCTGCCGGACGGCTGTACTGCGGATATTCCAGAAGATTGTCATGGAAGGAATCAAATTCCGCGGATTCTTCATTGTTCAGCACTCCCGGCACAAAACGGGAAATTGCATCCATCATTACCAGTGCCGGAAGTTCCCCGCCTGTCAGTACATAATCACCGATGGACACATAATCTGTTACCACTTCTTCCAGCACACGCTCATCGATACCTTCATAGTGCCCACACAAGAATACAAGATCCTGTTCTCTGGCAAAATCTTCCACCATCGACTGCTGAAATACTTTTCCCTGCGGTGTCAGATAGATCACACGTGGTTTGTATCCGATGGATTCGGTCACCTGTTTCCATGCTCCGTAGACAGGTTCTGCCTGCATCACCATGCCGGCTCCTCCGCCATATGGATAGTCGTCCACTTTCATATGTTTATTGGTTGAAAAATCCCGGATGTTCGTTGCAGTCAGCCGGATCAGTCCCTGCTCCATAGCCCGTCCCATAATACTGGTTCCCATACCCTGTTCGATCATCTCGGGAAACAATGTAAGTACATGATAATGCATACTCTTTCCTTCCTGTAATCATACAGCCGTTTGCACAGCTGCTTTTTATCAACATGGATACCTGTCTGAATCTGTCCCGTCAAAAAACGGTCAGATCAGACCATCCAACAGATGAATTTTCATTTTTCCTGCTTCCACATCCACATCAAGGATGCAGTCTTTGATTGCCGGGATCAGAACCTCTCCATGTTCTTCTGTCCGGATACAATACACATCATTTGCTCCTGTCTGCATCACATCTGTCAGAACACCAAATGCTGTACCATTCTCAAGTTCTACCTGCATATCAATCAGATCTGCGATAAAATACTCATCTTTTTTTAATTTCACTGCATGTTCTCTGGTCACATACAGGCTCTTCCCTTTATACTTTTCAATGTCATTGATATTATCAATGCCTTTAAATTTCAGAATCACAAACTGTTTGAAAAATTTTACCCCTTCGATTTCCAAGTCTTTCTGTTCTCTTCCGGTATCCAGGATCACCTGTTTTAATTTTCTGAACCGATCTGGATCGTCTGTAGTAGGAAATACTTTTACTTCTCCCCGGATCCCGTGAGTGCTGGAGATTACTCCAACCTGCAGCAATTGTTCCATATCTCTACTCCTCTTTGTTTCCTGTATCCAACGATATATGTTACCCGCGGAAATGAATGAAAAAGGATATAGCCATTGGCTATATCCTCATATTTTCAGCTATTGCAGAATTTCAACTACAACCTTCTTATCACATTTAGAGGAAGCAGCTTTTACCACAGTTCGGATTGCCTTTGCGATGCGTCCCTGACGGCCAATCACCTTGCCCATATCGGAAGGTGCCACCTTCAATTCTACTAAAATCGCATTGCTCTCTTCAGTCTGGTTTACTACCACTTCTTCCGGATGGTCTACGAGGGATTTTGCAATTACTTCTACTAAATCTTTCATCACGCACCTCCACGTATTTGTCAAAGCATTTCCATCTCAGAGAAATGCATCAGGCAAAAACGATATTACTGTTCAGAGCAAATCATGAACAGCAACAACATAATTCAGCAGCCCCTGGCGGTCCTGCATTATTTTTCGATACCGGCTAATTTGAAGATTTTGCTTACAACTTCTGTAGGCTGAGCACCGTTTGCCAGCCATTTTTTAGCTGCTTCTTCGTCTACTTTGTATACGCTCGGATCACAAGTAGGATCGTATGTTCCGATCTCTTCGATGAATCTTCCGTCTCTTGGGGATCTGGAATCTGCAACGATGATTCTATAGAAAGGTGCTTTTTTCTGACCCATTCTTCTCAGTCTGATTTTTACTGCCATTTTAATTTCCTCCTTAAGGTTATCCTTGTTTATTATAGTTTTATTTGTTTATTTAAAAGGGAAGCTTAAAGCCGCCTCTTTTACCGCTTTTACCACCCAGCATGCCAGGCATCTGTTTCATCATCTTTCTGGTCTGATCAAACTGTTTGACCATTCGGTTGACTTCCGCAATATCTACACCTGCGCCCTGAGCGATTCGTTTCTTTCTGGACGGGTTCAAAAGATCCGGGTTGGCTCTTTCTTTCGGAGTCATGGAAAGGATGATGGCTTCTTTTCTCGCCATGTCTTTCTCATCGATCATACCCTCGATGTCTTTTGCTTTGTTTCCCAGTCCGGGAAGCATGTTCAATACACTGGAAATACCGCCCATGTTCTTCATCTGGTTCATGCTCTCCAGATAATCGTCAAAGCCAAAGGTTGCTTTCTTGATCTTCTGTTCCATCTCACGGGCTTTGTCCTCGTCGATGTTCTGCTGAGCTTTTTCAATCAGGCTCATCACATCGCCCATTCCCAGGATACGGGAAGCCATACGATCCGGGTAGAACTGTTCGAGATCGGAAAGTTTCTCTCCCATACCTACATACAGAATCGGTTTTCCACTGATTGCTTTGATAGAAAGTGCCGCACCGCCTCGAGTATCACCATCCATCTTTGTTAAAATCACGCCGTCAATGCCCACCTTCTGATTGAAGGACTCTGCCACATTGACTGCATCCTGACCGGTCATCGCGTCAACTACCAGAATGGTCTGATCCACATTGACTTCTTCTTTGATCCGGATCAGTTCCTGCATCATATCTTCATCCACATGAAGACGACCGGCAGTATCGAGGATCACAACGTTAAAGTTCTGATTCTTTGCATGTTCAATCGCTGCTTTGGCGATGTTTACCGGGTTCTGTTTATCTCCCATCGAGAAAACTTCCACACCCTGTTTTTCACCGTTGATCTGCAGCTGTGTGATTGCTGCCGGACGATAAACATCACAGGCTACAAGCAATGGCTTTCTGCCTTTTGCTTTCAGCTTTCCGGCGATCTTTGCTGTGGTTGTTGTCTTACCTGCACCCTGAAGACCTGCCATCATGATAACAGTAATCTCTCCTGCCGGGCGCAACGCGATCTCCGTGGTCTCACTTCCCATCAGAGATACCAGTTCATCGTTTACGATCTTGATCACCATCTGCCCCGGATTCAGTCCGTTCATCACATCCTGACCGATCGCACGTTCCTGTACCGCTTTGATAAACTGTTTTACCACTTTAAAACTGACATCTGCTTCCAGAAGTGCCATCTTAACTTCTTTTAATGCTACCTTTACATCTGCCTCGGTCAGACGGCCTTTGCTTCTCAGGTTTTTGAATACATTCTGCAGTTTTTCAGTTAAACTTTCAAATGCCATGTATTATAACTCCTCTAATATGCTGTGGGATAAAGTCTCGATCCGGTTCATCACCTGATTCAGATCTTTTTCCTCATAGTGTTGTGTCAGTCCGTGAATCTCATGTACCTTCTCGCGGACCGCTACGAACTTTTCTACCAGATGCAGTTTTTCTTCATATTCTTCCAGTATTCTGGTACTGCGCTTCACCAGATCATGAACCCCCTGCCGGCTGATTCCCTGATCCTGCGCCACCTCGCTGAGCGAATAATCATTCAACACAACATCTTCGTAAACATTCTGCTGATGCTCCGTCAGCAGTTCGCCATAAAAATCATATAACAATGCCTGTCTCGCAAGCTTATCCATGTTCATCACCTTGGACATCATACAACAATCTTTTATGGGTGTCAAGTACTTTTTCTTGACATCGTCATTTTATGATGTTGGAGGCAAAAGGTATTTTATTTTTCTTCCACAAACACATATTTTTTCAGCCGTTCAAAAGCTTCCTGCACTCTGCTGAGTGGCAGTGCCAGGTTTACGCGGATGCCGTACGGGGCAAAGAACGGGCGACCGTCCTGCCATGCCACACCTACATCCCAACCGGCTTTGAGAACCTCGTCGATGGTTTTTCCATGTGTCTTACACCATTCTTCGCAGTCCAGGAACAGCATATAGGTTCCCTGCGGGCGGCTTAATGTGACACCGGGAAAGTGTTCTTTGATGAAATCGCAGGCATAGGAAACATTTCCGCTCAGTACCCGGCACAGTTCATCCACCCACTCATAGCCTTCCGGTTTATATGCACCGATCAGCGCATACATGGAAAGTACATTCATCGCATTATAGTGTGATTTACTGCTGGCTGCCATCACCCGGTCACGAAGATAGGAATTGTAAATGATATGATAACTTCCCACCAGGCCTGCCAGGTTAAAGGTTTTGCTCGGCGCATACATCGCCACGGTGCGGTTTCTCGCATCCTCGCTGACAGACTGTGCCGGCGTATGATGATATCCTTCCAGGATCAGATCCGACCAGATCTCATCGGAGATAACCACGCAGTCATTGGCCTTATATACTTCCATCGCTTTTTCAATCTCCCAGCGTTCCCATACCCGGCCACACGGGTTATGGGGATTACAGAAGACTGCCACATGGATATGATGCTCTTTGATCTTCGCATCCATATCTTCATAATCCATTCTCCAGATTCCTTCCGCATCTTTTTTCAGCGGACTGTGAACCATCTTATATCCATAATTTCCGATGCATCCGGTAAATCCGATATAAGTCGGGCTATGCAGAAGCACTGCATCCCCCGGACTTGCAAATGCCTGTAATGTAGACAGAACACCGCCGAGTACACCATTTTCATACCCGATCGCCTCCGCAGTCAGTCCCTCTACACCGTTTCGTTTCGTCTGCCAGTCGATAATCTCCTGAAAATACTCTTCCCGCGGATCAAAATATCCAAATGCCGGGTGCTTTACTCTCTCCGCAATTGCCTCCTGTACAGTCGGTACTGTCGCAAAATTCATATCCGCCACCCACATCGGAATAATATCAAATCCCTCTTTTGGTTTCGCCGGACTTCCCTGTCCGTCTTCACTGAGACCATCTACCGCAATCGCATCCATACCGTGACGATCCATGATCGTTGTAAAATCGTATTTCATTTGTAAAAACCTCCATGTGTATATAATTACTCTTATCAATAACTGCTCCACACCTTCACAGTTATCTCTATTATATATGTTTTCTGTATAAAGCACAAATGTAAAAGCAGGCAGGAATACTATCTGAAACTAGTTTCCTGCCCGTTTTTCCATTACATTATTGTCTGTACATTCGTTTGTATTCAGGAAAGCTTCGGGAATAACGCTTTCACCGTCGGATAGATCTGCACAAATTTCCGATACTGTGTCTCGTATTTTTCTGCGATCTCCGGATCCGGTTCTACAGTTTCCACCACTTTCACGATCCTTGCAGCCGCCTCTTCCACCGATGCATAGGTTCCATCCGCAACTGCAGCAAGCATCGCACCGCCAAGGGCAGGCCCTTCCTCGGAAGCGATCCGGTCCACTTTGATATTCAGTACATTGGCAATGATCTTTCTCCACAGTGGACTCTTCGCTCCACCGCCACAGATCCTGGTTCTCTCGATATGAATCCCCAGAGATTTTGCTATCTCAAAAGAATCACGGATCGCAAACGCCACGCCTTCCAGAACCGCCTGTGTCATATCCGCACGTGTGGTATCCATGGACATGCCGATAAAGGTTCCTCTCGCCTGCGGATCATTATGCGGAGAGCGTTCTCCCATCAGATACGGTAAGAAGAATACATGATTTTCTCCCAGCTTTTCTATCACTTCCTGCTCTTTTTCGTAATCTTTCGTTCCGATAATGGTATCCATCCACCATTTATTGCAGGATGCCGCACTCAGCATGCATCCCATCAGATGATAATGTCCGTCAGCATGGGCAAATGCATGCAGGGCATTGTGTGGATCCACGCCGAAATTTTCACTGGAAATAAAGATTGTTCCGCTGGTTCCCAGAGACACATTACACTGACCATCTCCCACTGTACCGGTTCCCACTGCTGCCGCAGCATTGTCCCCGGCACCCGCTGCCACCAGACAGGTTTCCGGCAGTCCCAGTTCTTTTGCCACCTCCGGTTTTAATGTGCCCACTTTTTCGTAACTTTCAAAAAGTTCCGGCATCTGTTCTCTGCTGACGCCACAGATTTCCAGCATCTGTTCTGACCAGCATTTGTTTTTCACATCCAGCAGAAGCATACCGGACGCATCGGAGTAATCGCAGCAATGTACACCGGTCAGACAGTAAGCCAGATAGTCTTTCGGGAGCATAATCTTACAGATTTTTGCAAAATTCTCCGGCTCATTTTCTTTCACCCACAGAATCTTCGGTGCGGTAAATCCGGCAAATGCGATATTTGCCGTATATTCAGACAGTTTTTCTTTCCCAATTACCTGATTCAGATAATCGGTTTCTTTTGTGGTTCGCCCATCGTTCCACAGGATCGCCGGACGGATCACCTGATCGTTCTCATCCAGAATAACCAGACCATGCATCTGTCCGCCAAAGCTGATACCTGCCACTTCCGTCGCATCAATCTTGCTGATCAGTTCCTTGATTCCCTCTTTTGACTGTTCCCACCAGTCTTCCGGGTTCTGTTCTGACCAGCCCGGATGTGGAAAGGACAGTGGATATTCTCTGGATACGATATTGACAACCTGTCCTTCCTGATCCATCAGCAGAAGTTTTACTGCAGATGTTCCAAGGTCTACGCCGATATAATACTTCATCTTTTTCCTCCTGTATCTATTATGTACAAGAGCGTGTTCAAATAAATTTCAAACACGCTCTGTCATCTGATCCATTTTTATTTTATGCGAAAGGATTTTCTGTCGGATATCTGTCTCCCTTCGGATGGTTGTATCCGATCTCATCCGGTGTTACGCCGATGTATTTGAATACTTCAAACAGTGCTTTTCCATAGTGTCCGAATGCAACGGCTCCGTGATGTGGATAGCCTTTTTCGATCAGCTCATGACGATAGAATCTTCCCATCTCCGGAATCGCGAAGATACCGATGCCACCGAAGGAACGGGTAGCAACCGGAAGTACTTCACCGTTTGCCACATAAGCGCGCAGTTTTCCGTCAGCCGTACTCTGCAGACGGAAGAATGTAATATCTCCAGGTACGATATCTCCTTCCAGTGTTCCCTGTGTCACTTCTTCCGGAAGGGATCTTGCCATGATCAGCTGATATTTCATGGAGCAGGAAGTCAGTTTTCCGGTTGTGGTATTACCACAGTGGAATCCCATAAATGTATCTTTGTGTGTATAATTATATTTTCCTTTGATTTCACTTTCATACATATCTGCAGGTACAGTATTGTTGATATCCAACAGGGTTACAGCATCGTTACTTACCATTGTTCCGATAAATTCACTCAGTGCGCCATAGATATCCACCTCACAGGATACCGGGATGCCTCTTCCGGTCAGACGGCTGTTCACATAGCACGGAACAAAACCGAACTGCGTCTGGAACGCCGGCCAGCATTTTCCTGCGATGGCAACGTATTTTCTGGATCCTTTGTGTGCTTCGATCCAGTCAAGGAGAGTCAGTTCATACTGTGCCAGTTTTGGAAGAATGGTTGGTTTGTTGTTTCCATCCCCCAGTTCTTTTTCCATATCTGCAACCACTGCCGGGATTCTTTCGTCTCCGTCATGTTTGTGGAATGCTTCGAACAGATCCAGTTCGGAGTTTTCTTCGATCTCCACACCCAGGTTGAACAGCTGTTTGATCGGTGCATTACAAGCCATAAAGTCCTGCGGACGCGGACCGAAAGTGATAATTTTCAGATCTTTCAGACCAACAACGGCTCTTGCAATCGGAACAAACTCTTCCATCATCTCAGCGACTTCTTCCGGTGTTCCTACCGGATATTCCGGGATATATGCTTTCAGATTGCGAAGCTGCAGGTTGTAGCTTGCGTTCAGCATACCGCAATATGCATCTCCACGTCCCTGTACCAGATTGTCTCCATGCTCTTCTGCTGCCGCAACCACCATACACGGTCCGTCAAAATATTTTACCAGCAGAGTCTCTGCGGTTTCCGGTCCGAAGTTTCCAAGATAGACAACCAGGGCATTACATCCTGCTTCCTGCACCTCTTTCAGGGCTTTCTGCATATCCAGTTCACTCTCTACTACGGTTGGACATTCGTACAGTTCTCCCTTATAAACTGCTGCCACTGCTTTTCTTCTTGACTCGGACAGGGTGATCGGGAAGCAATCTCTGCTTACGGCTACGATACCTAATTTTACTTCCGGCATGTTCATCATGATCTTATTCCTCCTTGATTTTCTGCAAGTTCATCTTATTTGTTTACTTACTAAACTAATCACACTGTACCACTTGTTATATCTTCCGTCAAGATGCTTTTTTAGTTTGCTTTTTTCAATTTGTTTACTTATCAAACAAATTGTGGTATGGTAAATAGCAGTTAAACAAAAAATATTTTTACAGGAGGTGTCTGCATGGTCACAGGAAGCAGAGAACTGATCCGGGAGATGAACCGGCGGCTTGTTCTGGAAACCGTTATTAACGATGGCCCCCTTTCCCGGGCGGCTATATCAAAAAAACTGGGACTTACCAAAGCAACGATCTCTGCCATCGTACAGGATCTGCTGGAGGAACAATATATCGAAGAGATCGGAAGCGATCAGACACAGTACGGCCGTAAACCGATCCTGCTACAATTCTGCCGTCAGAACGGTTATATTATCGCTCTGGATCTCGGTGTGGAACGTACCGTGCTGATGATCTGTGATCTGCTTGGACAAAACTGTCGGCTTCACCAGTATAACTGTCCGTTGGAACGGGATACTTCAATTGATTTCCTGTTGCAGCTCATCCGGAATCAGATCCGTCTTCTTCCCGCCACCCCCTTTGGTGTTGTGGGAATCGGTATCGGTATCCACGGTACCGTCTGCCGGAATGAAATCACCTTCACTCCCAATTATGACCTTGCAGACCTTCCCATCAAAGATACGCTGGAGGATGCTCTGGAGATTCCGGTATGGCTGGAAAATGAAGCAAATCTTTCCGCCCTTGCCGAAAAAACCTTTGTGGAAAATCATAAAAATCTGATCCATGTCAGTATTCATGCAGGTGTCGGTGCGGGGATTATTCTGGATCATCATCTGTATACAGGACTGGCCGGTACAGCCGGAGAGGCCGGTCATATGATCGTTCAGCCCGGCGGCCGTTCCTGTCCCTGCGGCAATCACGGCTGTCTCGAACAATATATATCCGAACCGGCAGTTCTCTCCCGTTACCGGGAGTTATCCGGCCGCACTACGGTCTCCATAGACGATCTGGTCTGGGCCTATAACCAGAAAGAAACCGCTGCTCTGGCTGTGACGGATGAATTTACCACCTATCTTGCCTGTGGAATCAACAACCTCTGGAACCTTTTCTCTCCGGAATGTATCATCCTGAACAGTCAGCTGACCGCTTATCTCCCTCAGCTGCTCCCGGAGATTTTGCAGAAACTTTCCCCACGTTTCCGCGCCACCTGCCATCTGAAGCTTTCTACTCTTCAGGACACCGGAGTACTTCTTGGGGCGGCAAGAGTCTGTATCAGCAAATACCTGGGAACCGAAAAACTGTATTTTTCCGGATTACAACCATAACACACCATTTGACCCGTTGCTCGCGTAATGAAAAGAACCGATAGTTTTTTGAAAATACAGAAAACTATCGGTTCTTTTCATTACATCCATTTACAGGATGCTCTTTTATCCCTGCCAGTTTCCGGAATATTTGATATACGCATCCGAACAAACTCTCTGCACATCCTGGAGTACCGCAGAGGCAGCTTCCTTTGTTCCATAGATACCAGCCGTGATAACATACCATTTCTCAGTATTCAGATTGCTCCAGTCCGTAGTCACAAACACCTGCGCATCAAAACCGTTTCCCCGTATTTTCTTCTTCCTGATATTCCTCTTTCTTTTCTTTCATTGTTTCCTTTCTGAACAGGAATTATAATCATCCTATTTATTTTTCACATTACAAACCCGAATTCTTAACTATTTTGAGCATTCGGGTTTGTATTTTTTTACAATACACTGGTTTTCTAAAATTTCTATAAAAATACGACACATCCCCCAAAACGTATCTTGACTTTCCTCACCATTTTTCCTATACTGCTTTTTGCAACCCTTTTACCCTGATTTTCTGATAAGGATATTTATATTATGTTTGAAATTTTTGTTGACTCCGCTGCAAATATTCCGGCGGAACTTGTGAAGAAATTTAAGATTAAAGTGCTTTCTTTTGTAAACCTCGTAAATGGTAAAGAAGTGACCTGTTTTGATCCGAATCTTACGCCGGAGGAGGAGCGTCAGAAAGGAAAAGATTATTATGATATGATTCGCACCGGTGCGGATATCAAGACCGGGCTGATCAGCAGTGGTGTTTTTGAAGATGCGTTCCGGGAGGCACTCGAGGCGGATAAAGATGTTCTTTATTTTTCTCTCAGTAAAAATATCAGCGGAAACTATAATTCCGCAAGAATCGCTGCCGAAGATCTGATGGAATCCGGTAATTATACCAGAAAGATCCGTATGATCGACTCCCTCAACGCTTCCCTGGCACAGGGAATCCTTGCGATCTATGCCAGCGAGATGCGGGAAAAAGGCATGGCTTTTGATGAAGTGGCCGACATCCTGGAAACCTGCCCGGCAAAAATGAACGGTGTCTTCACCGTCGGTGATCTCAAATACCTGGCAAGAACCGGACGCCTGAGTGGAACTGCTGCAGTCATCGGTAATGTATTGAGCATCAAACCGATCCTGCGCGGAAACAAAGACGGCTACATCGTCCAGTACAAAAAATGCCGTGGCCGCAAAGCCGCCCTGAACGAGCTGATCTCCCTCGTCTGTAACAACATCGTAGAACCGGAAAAACAGATCATCGGGATTGCCCACGCAGACGCTTACGAAGACTCCCTGTACGTCATGGAAGGAATCCAGAAACACATCAAAGTCCGTGGCTTCATCAACACCTCCTACGACTTCTGCACCGGCAGCCACGTAGGCCCCGACACCATCGCCATGTTCTTTATGGGCAACGACCGCGAATTACAGGGCATGAAATAATTTCTTAAATTAATCATCATAAATCCAAAATGACAGATAGTATTCCAGAACATTCGTTTTAAAATACTACCCGTCATTTTTCAATCCATTCAATACCTTCCCGTCGCAACCGCTCTCCTATCTCAGCCGATACCCAGCCCGAAAGCAGACCGCGCTGTTTGCTGCAACACTTTGTGGGCGGTTAGGGGAAGCTTTGAGATCCAGCACCTACGTAGACTTTCGCGAGGGTCCGCTGACCCTCGTGAATATAGTCGAAGTTGGTGATTAGCTCAAAGTTCCCCTGCCCACGTTGCAGCAAACAGCGCGGTCTGCTTTCGGGCGTCCCCATATTGGCTCACCCTTCTATATATTACAGATTCGTCCGAATCAATTTCGGCCGATATCCATCTTTTTCCAGTTCCTGCATAATCTGCTGCTTATGCTCCGTACCAAACGCTTCCATAGTAATCTTAAGCTCCACAGCTGCATTTCTGTTTGTACTATAGAACTGGTTATGATCCAGTTTAATAATATTACCCTGCTGCTCCGCAATCTTCTGAGAAACCTTTGTAAGTTCACCCGGACGATCCGGCAACAGAACAGAAATCGTAAAGATACGGTCTCTCTGGATCAGACCAAGCTGAACAACAGATGCCATCGTGATCACATCCATATTACCGCCACTCAGAACAGAAACCACTTTTTTGCCCTTGACATTCAGGTGTTTCAGTGCTGCCACAGTAAGCAGACCGGAGTTTTCTACGATCATCTTGTGATTTTCTACCATATCCAGGAAACTTACGATCAGTTCATCATCTTCTACCGTGATCACATCATCCAGATTCTTCTGCAGATACGGGAATACATGCTCACCGGGAGTTTTTACCGCAGTACCGTCTGCAATCGTATTGACCGTAGGAAGCGTGGTAACTTCTCCCTTATCCAGAGAAACCTGCAGACAATTTGCCCCTGCCGGTTCCACACCGATCACTTTGATGTTCGGGTTCAGCAGTTTTGCCAGTGTGGAAACACCGGTAGCCAGTCCGCCACCGCCGATGGGAACCAGAATATAATCAACCAGAGGAAGCTCTTTGATGATCTCCATAGCGATGGTTCCCTGTCCGGTTGCTACTGCCGGATCATCGAAGGGATGGATAAATGTATATCCATGTTCTTCTGCCAGCTCATAAGCATGTGCACATGCATCATCGTAGACATCTCCATACAGGACAACTTCCGCACCATAGCTTTTTGTTCTCTCGACTTTGATCAGTGGTGTTGTGGTCGGCATAACGATGACAGCCTTTGCACCGTATGCTTTTGCCGCATAAGCCACACCCTGCGCATGATTACCTGCGGAAGCGGTGATCAGACCTTTTGCTCTCTCTTCTTCTGTCAGTGTACTGATCTTATAGTACGCACCTCTTAACTTGTACGCACCGGTTCTCTGCATATTTTCCGGTTTAAAATATACTTTATTTCCTGTCATCTGACTGAAATAATCACTGAAAATCAATTTTGTATCCTGGGTTACTCTTTTTACAACCTCTGAAGCCTCTTCAAATTTGTCAATGGTAAGCATTATGATTCTTCCTCCTCTGTTTTCACATCAAACAGTGCATTTACAAACTGTTCTGCATTGAATTTCTGCAGATCATCGATGGATTCTCCCACACCGATATATTTTACCGGAATATCCAGCTCGGACTGGATGGCTACGGCGATGCCGCCTTTTGCAGTTCCGTCCAGTTTTGTAAGAATGATACCGGTGACGTTTGCCACCTCTTTGAACTGTCTCGCCTGTGCCAGTGCATTCTGTCCGGTTGTACCATCCAGAACAACCAGTGTCTCCAGATAAGCATCCGGGTATTCTCTCTCCAGCACACGGTAAATCTTTCGAAGTTCTTCCATCAGATTCTTTTTATTATGAAGACGTCCTGCAGTATCACAGAGCAGTACATCTGCATTTCTCGCTTTAGCTGCTGCTACGGCATCGTACACGATTGCTGCCGGATCTGCACCGGCCTGTCCCCCGATCAGATCCACACCGGCACGATGCGCCCACTCTGTCAGCTGCTCTCCTGCGGCTGCGCGGTATGTATCCGCTGCTGCCACGATGACTTTCTTGCCCTGATCCTTCAGTTTTCCTGCAAGTTTTCCGACAGAAGTAGTTTTTCCCACACCATTGACACCTATCACCAGCACAACGGATTTTCTGTTTTCAAATTCATAGGCAGTATCACCCACATCCATCTGACGTTTGATCTCATCGATCAGAAGCTGTTTACATTCCGAAGGTTCTTTGATCTTCTTTTCTTCCACTTCTTCCTTCAGATGCTCAATGATAGATGTTGTGGTATTGATACCAATATCCCCCATCACAAGAATCTCTTCTATTTCTTCATAGAAATCATCATCGATACTGGAAAAGCCGCTGAAAATAGAGTCAATTCCGGCCACGATATTATTTCTCGTTTTTGTCAGACCCTCCCGGAGACGTCTGAAAAAACCTTTCTTTTCCTCTGACATATGGTTTCCTCTCTTACTCTCAACTTTTTCATCATTTTGTCTCTGTCACTTTACTGTACGACTTCATTATAAAATGATGTATATACTACTGCAAGTCTTTTTTTGATTTACAGATAATTCCTACTCGTCCAGCTGATTCTCGATCAGGTTGACCGATACCAGCGTGGAAACACCTTTTTCCTGCATGGTGATACCGTAGAGGCGGTCTGCCGCGTTCATTGTACCCCGGCGATGGGTGATCACAATAAACTGTGTGTTTTTTGTAAGTTTGTGCAGATACTGTGCAAAACGGGTAACGTTGGAATCATCCAGTGCCGCCTCGATCTCATCCAGCAGACAGAAGGGTGACGGTTTCAGGTTCTGTATGGCAAAAAGCAGTGCAATGGCTGTCAGTGCCTTTTCCCCACCGGATAACTGCATCATATTCTGCAGCTTCTTTCCCGGTGGCTGAGAGATGATCCTGATACCGGCTTCCAGTACATCCTCATCTTCCATCAGCTCCAGAGTACCCTTTCCGCCCCCGAAAAGCTGTTTGAATACTTTATCGAATTCCACGCGGATCTCCTGGAACTTTTCTGTAAACTGTTTACGCATTCCCTCATCCAGTTCTGCAATGATTCCTTTCAGTGTTTCTGCTGCCTCCACCAGATCGGTATGCTGCGCACTTAAGAACGTGTGACGTTCCAGAATCTCTTTATATTCCTCAATCGCATTGACATTGACATTACCCAGTTTTCGGATCGTATCTTTTAATTCTGCGATCTGCTGCTGGATCACGCTGCGCTCCGGCATGTCTTCCATCCGATAGGTATTCGCCTGTCCCGGTGTTACTTCATACTCTTCCCAGAGATAATTAATCTGGTTATCCTGCCGTTCTTCCAGTTTTTCTTTCTGGCTGTTCAGTCGGAAACATTCTTTATCCATCCGGCTGATATGTGCAGACAGTTCATCCCGGCGGCTGAAGAATGTCTTATGCTGACTGTTCAGTTCTTCTTTCTTTTCCAGATACTGCTGCATCTGCGCCTCGTCTTCCTCACGGATTCGGCTGGCTTCCTGAATTGTTTTCTGAATAGACAGAATATTTTGTTCTTTTTCTTCTTTTTCCTTGCCACCCTCTTCCAGAGATTCCTGCATCTGTTGCAGTTCACCTCTCATTGCCGCTTCTTCCTGATGGATACGGCTGAGATTTTCTCCTGTAAAGCTCACTTTCTGTTCCAGCGAAGCATAAGCCACCTGGATCTGGTTCAGTTCCTGACTGTAAGAAGCTTCCTGTTCCTGCAGTTTTTCCAGAATTTCCTGCTGACTGTTCACCAGTGCTTCCTGTTCCTGCTCTCTGGCTGTGGAATGTTTCATTTCTTCCCGGATGGATGAACTGCTTTCCTTGATCTCTGCAATCTGTCCTTCAATCTCGCGTCCCTCTGCTTTTAACTGTCCATAGCCGATCCGCACTTCACGGATGCGCGCCTCTGCCTGGGTGATTCCCACCTTTTCTGTATTCTGACTGATCTGCAGCTGCTGTAACTGCCTGGTCATCTCTGCCAGGTCATCCCGCAGTGTATTTCTACGCTCCCGTTTATCCAGGATGATTTTCTGTATCTTTTGCAGCTCTTCTTTCAGTGCTGCCACTTTTCCTTCCAGTTCCTCTATTTCCCGGCGACGTCCCAGAAGATTGCTGCTGTTTCGGAACGCTCCACCGGTCATGGAACCGCCGGGACTTAAGGATTCTCCCTCTAACGTAACAATCCGCAAGGTATGGCGGTATTTTCTTGCAATGACGATGGCATGATCAATGGTATCCACCACCAGTGTCCTTCCAAGAAGCTGTGACAGCAGAGTTCGATACGTACTTTCGGCAGTTACCAGCGTATCGGCGAGCCCGATCACACCTTCTTCTTTCAGTGCTGCGGGATTCTGGAAACTGCTGCTTCGCATATTGGTCAGTGGCAGAAACGTTGCCCGGCCATACCGGTTTTTCTTCAGATATTCAATCATGACCTTCGCGGTCTGTTCGTTATCCGTAACGATATTCTGGATACTTCCGCCCAGAGCTGTTTCCACCGCTGTTTCATATGCTTTCTCTACCTTGATCAGGTCTGCAACAACACCGTGGATCCCCGGCTGGCGATCCTTCTGTTCCATAACACGCCGGATACTGTTGCCATATCCTTCATAACGTTCTGCAATATTCCGCAGGGACTCCAGACGGGATGCCTCCCTGTGATAGGCTGTCTGTCCCTGTTCCAGTTTCTTATTCTGTTCCTCCATCTGGCTTCGCAGAGAGCCGACTTCCCGCTCCACTTTCCGGTATTCCATCTGTATACCATCCATCTGAGCGCCGATCTCTTTGCATTTTTCCTGATGTTCCTGAATGATCTCCTGCTGCTGTGACTCATCGCTTTTTAGTTTCAGGACACGCTGGCTGAGAGCCGCTTTCCGTATACCGATCTGTTCAAGCATCGCATCATAACGCTGCATCTTACCTTTGGTGGATGCCCGCTGATTCAGGATCTCGATGATTTCACTCTTACCATCCTCTATGCTCTGATTTGTTTCTTCTATATTCTGATGCAGAATCGCCAGTTTTTCTTCTGCTTCTTTCTTTCTGACAGCTGCTTCGCCCAGGCTTTCTTTCAGGGCTTCCTGTTCCTGTTCATGTCCGGCTGCTTCCTGCTGTCGGCGGTCAAGTTCCTGACGGATCGTCTGGATACGTTCTTCGTAGTGCTGATGATTCTGCTGGGCTGCGCGGATCTGTTCTTTTAACAGTTCCACACTGTTTTCCAGCTGCTGCTTTTTCAGGGCATTCTCGCTCGCCTGAGTTCTCGCTTCCTGAATCTTCGTATCCAGTTCTTCCAGTTCCTTTTCCAGACGTTCATACTCTGCTTTTGTCTGATCAAACTGTGTCTGCGTCTGTTGCAGCTCATTCTGAGAAATCTGATATTTTTCTTCTGTTTCTTTTAACTGTTCTTTGATATGAGCACTCTCCGCCAGATACATGTTCACATCCAGGATCTTCAGTTCTTCTTTCTTCTTCAGATAGACTCTGGCCGTTTCTGACTGTCGTTCCAGAGGACCCAGCTGCCTGGTAAGTTCCGACAGAATGTCTGTCACACGAACCAGGTTCTGCTGTTCCTCATCCAGTTTCTTTAATGCAGTTGCTTTTCTCCGTTTGAACTTTACAATACCTGCTGCCTCGTCGAAAAGTTCTCTTCTTTCTTCCGGTTTTCCGCTCAGGATCTTATCGATCTGACCCTGACCGATAATGGAATATCCTTCTTTACCGATACCGGTATCGTAAAACAGTTCGTTGATATCTTTCAGTCGGCAGCCGGTTCCATTTAACAGGTACTCGCTTTCTCCGGAACGATACAGTCGTCTGGTGACAGTCACCTCTTCATACTCGATGTCCAGTTTGTGATCGGAATTATCCAGAGTAATGGCTACCGATGCAAATCCCAGCGGTTTTCTGGTCTCTGTACCGGAAAAAATGACATCCTGCATATTTCCGCCACGCAGCTGTTTTGCACTCTGTTCACCCAGTACCCAGCGGACAGCATCACCAACGTTGCTCTTTCCACTGCCGTTAGGGCCTACAATGCCGGTGATACCGTTATGGAATTCAAATACGATCTTATTGGCAAAGGATTTGAATCCCTGTACTTCGATACTCTTTAAATACATACGTCACCTACTGTTTCTGTTTGTTGTCCGTGGCTTTCAGTCTGCAGATCGCACGGTATGCTGCCATCTGTTCTGCAGCTTTCTTGGTTCTTCCGCTTCCCTGTCCCATGCACTGCTCACCGATCCATACTTCCACGGAAAAGGTCTTGTCATGATCCGGTCCGCTCTCACCCAGCGGATGGTAGGAAATCTCTCCCGGGATATTTCCCTGTACCATCTCCTGGAAGATAGTCTTGCTATCAAAAAAGAGTTTTTTGTGTTCCATATCATTTAACACATATTTCAGTACAAACTCTTTTGCATTAGCAAATCCACCATCCAGATAAACCGCACCGATTACAGACTCCAGTGCATCCGAAGTTACAGAATCTCTGTGACGTCCACCTGTCATTTCTTCTCCTTTCCCCAGACGAAGAAAGCTTCCCAGTTCAATTTCTCTGGCGCAAAATGCCAGTGTCGGCTCACATACCAGGCTTGCACGCAGTCTGGTCAGTTCTCCCTCCGGCATCTGTGGAAACTGTGCAAATAAATGTTCACTGCTTACCAGTTCCAGCACTGCATCTCCTAAAAACTCCAGCCGTTCATTACATTCGATCCGGTTCATCTTATGTTCATTGGCATAGGAGCTGTGACGCAATGCCTTTTCCAGAAGTTCCGGATTCTGAAAATGATATCCTATCCTTTTTTCCAGTTCCTTTAATTCTCTCATATTTTCTCCCGATTTTATTTTTCACATATCACCTTCGGTGATTGTATATTGCCCTGTGACTGTTTCCTGTTCTGTCAGAGAACAGTTTACTCCACAACTCTCTGAATCAGATCTATCGCATCTGCCACCGTCACGATTTTTTCTGCTTCTTCCTGTGGAATCTCAATATCAAAAGCATCCTCTACTCCCAGAATAATCTGATACAGATCCAGAGAATCTGCTCCCAGATCCTCGGTAAAGGTGGTCCCCGGCATCACTTCCGAAGCATCCACATTCAGTACTTCTGCAATTATCTGCTGTAATTTTTCCAGTTCCATCTCTAATTATCCCCCTTATTATCCTGCTTCATATTCTCCTGAATCTTTCCGCAGATATCTTCTTTTGAAAATGTAATACACTGAATCAGTGAATTTTTGATCTCATTGGCTTTCGAACTTCCGTGAGCCTTGACTACCAGCCCTTTCAAACCAAGCAGAGGTGCCCCACCGTACTCGCTGGCATCAAAACTTTTGAGTGTTTCTTTTAATGCCGGTTTTACCAGAAGGGCTCCAATCTTACTGCGCAGAGTGCTCATCATCCCTGCTTTTACCTTGGAAATCAAAGTGGCTCCTACACCCTCGTATAGTTTCAGGATTACATTTCCCACGAATGCCTCACAGACTACGACATCACAGACTCCTTTCGGAATATCTCTGGCTTCCACATTTCCGATAAAGTTAATGTCTTTGCACTCTTTTAACAACGGATAGGTTTCCTTCACCAACGCATTCCCTTTTTCTTCTTCTGCACCAATATTGACCAGACCTACCTTCGGGTTTTTCACTCCCATCACATATTCCATATAAATAGAACCCATGCGTGCAAACTGTACCAGATGAGAAGAACGGGCATCCACATTGGCACCACAGTCGATCAGCAGGGAAACACCGGTTGCTGTCGGAATCAGTGGAGCCAGAGGAGCGCGTTCCACGCCTTTGCTTTTTCCTACCAGGACCTGTCCGCCTACCAGTACAGCTCCTGTACTGCCACAGGATACAAAAGCAGAAGCTTCTTTACTTCTTACCATTCGCAGTGCCTTTACCAGAGAGGAGTCTTTCTTTTTCTGAATAGCGTGTACCGGCGGTTCTCCGGTTTCAATGATCTCAGATGCATGAACAACTTCCAGACGTTCCTTCGGATACGTATATTTATCCAGTTCTTTTTTCAGAACATCCTCCTGACCTACCAGATATACATACAGTTCAGGCTTCTCCTGCAGTGCTTCGACCACTCCTTTTACCGGTTCCTGTGGCGCATAATCGCCACCCATAGCGTCCACGGCCACTTTAATATATTCGCTCATATTTCATCCTCTTTTCCAATAAACCTGTCATATCTCTGTCCCTTTTTCTCATGGAACAAGTAACGTATAACTATCTATATGATACTAGACATTGTGTAAAAAAGCAATGAAAATGTACATAAAAGGGACTTGCCTTTCCTGACAAGTCCCCTGTTTTTCCTGTTATAAGATTTCCTTTTCTGTTACTGCATCACACCGTCAGATCCCAGATGATAACCGTCTACATCCGTATCATGTGCCATTGCACCGTTTTCCTGGAAATAATACCACTTATCTCCTTCCTGATACCAACCGGTACGGATATATCCGTTCTCGTCAAATACATACCACTGACCGTCAATTTCCTGCCAGCAGCTGGTTGGATAAGTTCCGTCCGCATTCTGATACCACCAGTTTCCATCGGTCTGCTGCCAGCTTCCGGAAGCTACTTCTTCTGTAGTCTCTTCTGCAGTCTCTTCCTGTGTATCCCCGGTTTCTTCCGGTGCTGCTTCCTGCTCAGTGATAGTAACACATTTGGTTCCGCTGGCTGTCAGCTGAACTCCGTCACCTACTGTATTGGTTACTACTACATAATAGTAAATTGTTCCGGACTCAGTGGTCGGCGGTGTATAGGTTGCTTCTGTTGCACCGTCAATAGCTGTTCCACCTCCATTGGAATCCACATTGTTCCGATACCACTGATAGCTTAACGTTCCTTCGGATACTGTGGCTTCCACAGTCAGCACATCTGCAGTCGCATGCAGATCGTACGTAACCGGATCTCCCATCTCAGAAGTGATCTGTGGTTTTTCCACACTGTCATCAATATTTGCTGCATTCAGATCCACAGTAACTTCCTCTTTTTTTGTGTCTTCACTGTTATTTCCTACCAGGATACCGATTGTATCTTTTGCTGAGCAGGCAGTCATAAGCGGCATACAACAGAGTGCTATGCCTGCAAGCAATCCCCTTTTTAATCTCATATTATCTACTCCTTTTATTTTGAAATTGTTACAATTTCTTTTCATTCCTGTGTTGTATTGTAACATTTTCATAATTATATGTCAACTGAAAGGCTTCCCCTCCTCCTTACAGCTGAGCAGTTACAAAAATGTCGTAGATCGCACGGATCGCAGTCTCAAAATCACGGTTTTCCACACCGATGATAATATTCAGTTCACTGGATCCCTGATCGATCATCTTTACATTGACATGATTATGTGCCAGTGCTGAAAAGATTCTTCCTGCTGTACCTCTGTTTCTTCGCATACCCCTTCCAACGACCGCGATCAATGCCAGATCTGCTTCCAGATCGATGGCATCCGGCGCTACCGCACGGTGAAGACCTGAGATAATGTTCTGTTCCTTTTCTTCGAATTCACTCTGATGTACATACACAGTCAGTGTGTCAATGCCGGAAGGCATATGTTCAAAGGACAGCCCGTTATCCTCAAATACCTGAAGAACTTTTCTGCCAAATCCGATTTCAGAGTTCATCATATCTTTCTCGATATTAATAGAAGCAAATCCTTTTCTTCCCGCAATACCTGTGATTGTATAGGCCGGTTTGTAGCAGGTGCTTTCCACAATAACCGTACCTTTATCCTGTGGGCGGTTGGTGTTGCGGATATTGATCGGGATACCTTCCTGACGAAGCGGGAAAATAGCATCTTCGTGCAGTACAGTGGCTCCCATATAAGCCAGTTCCCGGAGTTCTTTGTATGTAATTGTCTCAATGACGGCCGGATTGTCTACGATACGCGGATCTGTTACCAGCATACCGGAAACATCGGTCCAGTTTTCATACAGATCTGCATGGATCGCTTTTGCAACGATAGATCCCGTTACATCAGAACCTCCACGGGAAAATGTCTTCACACTTCCATCATGGAGAGATCCATAAAATCCCGGGATTACTGCATGATCGATTCCTTCCAGTCTTTCTGCCAGCTTTTTATAAGTCATCTCATCGTCCAGATTTCCGTTATCTTCAAAGAAAATACATTCTGCAGGATCCACAAAAGTGTAACCCAGATAATTTGCCATCACGATACCGTTCAGGAATTCTCCTCTGGATGCTGCATAGTCACTTCCCGCCTGCGCAATGAAGTTTTTCTCAATCTCTGCAAACTGTTCATCCAGTTTCAGATCCAGTCCCAGTCCGTCAATAATTTCCTGGTATCTCGCCTGGATTTTTTTGATCTTTCCTGCAACCTTTTCACCTTTTTCAGCTGCCCGATAACATTCATAGAGCATGTCGGTTACTTTGATATCTCCATCAAAACGCTTTCCCGGTGCTGACGGAACCACATAACGTCTGGATTCATCTGAACGGATGATATCACCTACTTTTTTAAACTGTTCCGCACTGGCAAGAGAGCTGCCACCAAACTTCACTACTTTTTTCATGTTTTCCTCCTCTGTGCATAACTGTACATATGCGGTTTTTCATTTTTCTCCTATTATAGGTTTCTCATTTTCATATGTCAATAATAATGTCTTGCTCCAGATAGCACAAAAATCATGCTCTCGCATGATTTTTGTATAAAAACGATATACTGACTGGTTTATTTTTCCATCTCACCCTCACGGTATTTTTCAATCTGCTCATAGTTGCTTGCAAGAGCACCCGTTCCGCTTGCACCCTTTGGTCCGAAACGAAATACAAATTTCAGAAGGATTGGCGTTATGATAGTCGTGATCACAACTACAATAACCACAGGTCCCAGGAATGAAGATCCCATCAGTCCGAGAGCCGATCCTTTATCAGCAACGATCAGTGCAACCTCACCTCGGGAGATCATACCGACACCGATACGGGCACACTGGTAATTCTTATATCCACACACTTTTGCGCCCAGTCCGCAGCCCAGCACTTTCGTCAGTACTGCGACGATTACCAGAACAACCGTAAATCCCACAACTTTTCCGTTCATAGCCGGAAGTACAACTTTGATACCGATACTTGCAAAAAACAGCGGTGAAAGAAGCATATAAGAAATCGTGTCGAATTTGGATGCCAGCCACTGTGTTCTCTGTGTCTTGGATACTACCAGACCTGCCACGAAAGCACCTGTGATATCTGCCACACCGAAGAATACTTCTGCGCAATATGACAACAACAGACAGAATACAAATACCATGATTGCATGGCGGTGCAGTGGTCTGTTTGTCAGTTCTTCCCATTTTTTGTAACCATAATAGAATGCCACACCTGCAATCAGCGCAAATGCAAAGAAACCTACGATTTTTAACAGTACCATACCGAGGCTTACGGAAGAGTCTGCCATACTGGTAACAATTGTCAGTGCAATAATACCCAGAATGTCATCGATAATTGCGGCTCCCAGGATTGCATTACCGGAATGAGTTTTTAATTTTCCCATCTCTTTCAGCGTTTCCACACTGATACTTACAGACGTTGCCGTCAGGATAACACCGATAAAAATATTCTGTAAAAACGCACTAGCTCCCGCATCAGAATCGATAATTCCGGGCTTGTTAAAGAAATATGCCACGGCAAACCCGCCTGCCAGAGGTACCAGAACACCCAGCAATGCGATCACAAACGAGGCTTTTCCGCTCTTCTTTAACTCATCGATATCCGTCTCCATACCTGCACAGAACATCAGAACCACAACTCCGATCTCCGCAGCATCATGAATAAAAGTGGTCTCATGGAGAATATTAAGACAGGCCGGTCCCATCAGGAGACCTGCCAGCAATGCCCCTACCACCTGTGGCATATTGTAACGACGTGTTACCAGTCCGAGGATCTTCGTAGTAAGCAGGATCAATGCCAGATCCAGTAAAAAATTGTACGTTGTTTCCATGTTTTTTCCTCCCTGTGTTTTGCGGTTCCCATCTTCAGGTCAGAACCGCACTGTTGCCTACTATAGCATTTTTACACCGGAAAGACAATATTTTTCTTAATAAAATTTTTATATTTATCTTACCGCTCAATGGAGGTTTTCCAGTTCTTTCATTCGTTTTCTCCGGCGCAGACGTTCACCGCTTTTATTATATACAAAGAACGATTCCACCAGCAGTTTATTAAAGGGACCCAGCTTGTCTTTGGTTGTTTTATCGTACCGGGTTCCGCCACAGGTAATATAGGAAACACTTTTTACATATTTGATCAGATCCGATTCACAGCGGATATTATCCGGCAGTTTAGTGTACGCCATTCCGATGCATTCCAGCCTGTGGGCATCGCTTCCCCCAAATCCGGGTTTATGATACTTTCTGGCCAGTTTTCTGGCCTTTTCGTTCACTTCTTCTGATTCGCAGGCATTGAAAACTTCCACAAAGTCGAACTGTTCCATCAGACTTTTCAGACGTTCTTCGTGAAACTTCTTTCTCGCCTGAGTTTTGATCAGACTGAGGTATTTTTCTCCGTATGGATGCGCCGGTCCGACAATTCCTCCGTATTTGTGTACCACCATGATCAGAATCTGAGCCGGCAGACCGCGCAGTTCAAGAAGTTTCAGCTTCACTCCCTCCGGCATGATCACCAGCATATGTCCACAGTCGATCGTATCATATTCCACACCTTTTAACACCACGAAATCTGTATGATTCTTTCCTTTGATGGAATCTCTCCATTCCCGGTAACCGTCATAAGAGTTGTGATCGGACACCAGCATCCCGCCGAATCCCTTTTCTTTCAGTTTTTTGATATATTCTTCGATCATGACTTTTCCATCCATGGAACCCTCTTTGGTATGGCAATGCATATCGAACTTCATATATCCTCACCCCTTTTCGTACAGTTTTTATAATGACCAGTCTTTTGTGTTTCCGCAGATAGTCATTACTAATTTCTTTACAGCTATTATAACCTTTTTCGGACGCGGTTACAAATTATAATTTGTAAAATTTATGCAAATTGCATAAATTCGTGCATTTTTCATTTCCGCATCGGGTTAATATGCCGTCCTGCAGCGATCAGGAGAAGAACGGAACAGCACAGTTGTACCAGAATCGACAGTTCTACCATATGTTCCACCCCAAAGGAATGGCTGTAATCTCCAAAATGGCCACACAGCCGTACCAGTCCGTAGGCGTTGGTTGTCTGCTGTCCGATCAGTCCATAAAGTGTGACTGCCGGATTGAAATACAGAAGATAAACCAGCCCGCCAAGCCGGATGCCTGTAAAGTCTTCCCGGTACATTCCCCGCATCTGCTGAATATAGCCGATTCCAAACAGGATACCCACCGTTCCGAGCACCAGGAGTACCACCGTCACATAACTTAAAATCACCGCAACCGTAGTTTTGCGCATGATCGCCGAATAAAAGATACCGATACTTCCTATAAATATACCGGTGATGACAAGATTCAGGATCAGCTGGAACAGATTTACCAGGGTAATTCCTCCATAGATCAGCACCAGTCCTATTACAGGAAGTGTCGAAAAGGAAATAAGGAAAATCAGGCAAAGAGAAGATTCCAGTTTTCCCAGAATAATTTTCCAGGGACTCAGATGGGTAGTGAGAAGCAGATCCAGGGTCTTCCTCTCACGTTCCCCCGCAATGGAACCTCCTGCCAGTCCAGGGATCAGTATACAGATGGCAAGGAACAGACCATATCCCATCAGGACATAACACTGAATCGGAAAACGGTACTGCAGGATCGTCATATAATTTTCTCTTCCGCTCAATCCCATCTGTGCGATCAGGGCAAACAATCCCAGAACCAGATTCACACCAAGAATAATCCAGGCACATTTCATATTTCTTGTGTAACGTTTCATTTCATTTTCCAGAACCGGATTCTTCCTCATACTGTCATTCCTCCCTGTACCGGATCTGTAAGATGGAAAAATACAGATTCCAGATTATTGTGTTCTCTGCGAAAAGAAGTTACCAGCACCTTTTGCTCCACCAGTTGTCTCAGAAGCTGCGCCTCTTCTTCCCTGCTTCCGGTAAAAAGAATGGAAATCATATTTTTATCGATTGCTATTCTGGATACCAGTGGATGCCGGTTCAGCAGGTGAACGGCAGTCTCCAGATTCTGATATACCTCGATCAGGATCGGATTAGAACTGTCGATAGATGTCATGATTTCATCGATGGGGCCTTCCAGTACCATTTTCCCCTGATGGATAACTCCGATATTGCTGCACATATCTGCCAGATCAGACAGAATATGTGAACTGATCAGTACCGTATATCCCTCTTCACACAGACTCCGCAAAACTTCTTTAAAGATCCTCCTTGCACCCGGATCCAGTCCGGATGCCGGCTCATCCATCACCAGAAGCTGTGGCCGGTGAATCATGGCACGGGCAAGACAGAGCCTCTGCTGCATCCCTCTGGATAATTCATCTACCATACGGTCTTCAATATGAAAGAGCTGTACCCGTTCCAGCGCCTCCGAAGCCCTTAAGCGTCCCTCTTTTTCATCGATTCCATAGGCAGCCGAATAAAATTCCAGATATTCCATCACCGTCAGATTATCATAGACACCGAAAAAATCAGGCACATAGCCAATCTTGCTTTTTAAGACGCGTGTCTCCTTTTCTGCCCGGATACCATCGATCCACACTTTTCCTGAAGTCGGCCGCAGTAATCCGGATATGATTCGGATCGTGGTCGTTTTTCCGGCACCGTTTGGTCCTACAAATCCATACAGCTGTCCATGCCCGATTTCCATATTCAGTCCGTCCAACGCCGTTACGTGAGGATACCTTCTGGTCAGACTTTCAATCTTAAGCATCCGGGATCACCACCTTTCCTGTGATCTGCAGACAGGGAAGTGTACAGTTTTTATCCGTCACATCCATGTCGTCCGCCACCTGATAGCGAACCCGCAACGTCCCATCTGCCGACAGATATTTTTCCAGTTCCGTCCTGTCAAACACTTTTTCCCATTTTGAAATCGTTTCATATTCTCCACTGGACCAGCAATAAAAAGCAACCTGTCCACGAAATGATTCAAAATATTTCGGATCATCATATTCCGGTTTAAAGAATTTTATTCCTGTAATTTCTCCCAGTCCGGAAAGATCATAGTCAAGGACTGCATCCTGTCCGTACATCAGATTCGTTCCCGCGGTCGCACTTCCACTTTCCACAGAAGCCAGCACTTCTCCGTTCGGACAGAATATGGTTCCCTCTTCCTTTTGCCAGCTGATATCCACCGGCATATAAAACTGCGTGATTCCGTCTACTTCATAACCGGAATTCATCTCAAAAGAAGTATCACTGTTGGAAATCGTTCCGAGGAGGCAGACACCTTCGATTTCTTTCCTTTGTGCATCCCATATCTGCTCCGTCACGGCGTTCACCGCATAATCCGGATACTCTGTATCTTTCAGATCCAGATATTTTCTCAGAATCTTTTCCAGGCCTCCATTTCCATAGGAATGGATTTTTTCGGAAAAAGTACCTTCTTCTCCCGGTTCCAGATCTCCCAAAAATACGATACGGTTCGTGAGTACAAGAATCGCATTCTCGATTCTGTATCCTGTAGGGTTCTTCCATCTGCCTTCGATATGCTCATTGTCCCCGAATGCATGGATCTGTATTTCTTCTTCCGGTGATACTGCATGATCCCTGTTCAAAAAGAATGTATTGCCTGCAAACACCGGCAGCCTGCTGAATGTCAGTTTGTAACAGTCTTCTTTTTCATAGATTTCCACTTTATCCGTGATATTTGTATTGACATTTTCTGCACTGTATCCGCTTTCTGAAGACATTGTCAGATGATAACTTTTATCCAGATACAGCTGATATGTATTGTTATATGGCGCCTGCACACCCAGCTGCAGCGTTTCTCCCCAGATATGATCCTGCTGGGTATACATCCGTCTCATGGTAAGAACCGGGGCAATCAGTCTGGTGCCGGTTCCCAGCAAAGCTACAATACCAAGGAAAAGAACAGAAAGCAGTGTAACTCCTGACCAGAAATATTTTCTTTTTCCCTGTTTTTTCAGGATCAGGTACAGTCCCGGTCCTGCCAGACAGGCATAAAAAAGAATCAGTATAAAATATTTGATCAGACCGGGGCGTTTTCGTACCGGAATCTGACTGGTGTCATAGCCGGTATATACAACATAGCCCCATTTTTCACTGAGCCTGTCAAAAAATGTTGGTCGTGATTCTCCATTCAGAAAATTCTCAAATACTTCAAAAAAATCCTGCCCGTCTTCAACAGTAAGCAAGATACCTCCTTCCTGCTGCCAGCGATGGAGTGTCACCCACTCTTCTCCGGAAATCGCAGCCTCCGGTCCGATCAGCAGTGCATCCAGTTGACCCAGATCTTTCCAGCTGTCCGGAATCTCCGATGCATCCATCTGATAAACAGACACAAAAATATCACCCATGCCTTCGGTAGTTTCCGCAGAAATCTGTATCCCGTCAAGCTGTTGCACGTCTTCCGGCTGTGCTCCTATAACTCCGATCAGTGCAATGTCCTGGTTTGCAGAAAAGTTCTTACTCAGTGATGCTGTCTGTACTGTTCGGGACCCATCTTTCAGATACGCCTGTACTGTACCATTAGCCCATGGAAAGGTCAGATAAAACGTTTCCTGCCGTGTTTCCCCTGCAGCGAGTGCTATATTTTTCTTCCATACGCACACTTTACTTCTGGTATAGTCCATATCATTGCCGATCATCGTCAGACTCTCTCCCAGATCAGATTCCTGATTGCCGGCAACCGGCACTTCCATCTCCAGCTGTCCTTCAAACGCTTCCCCATGATTTGTCAGTGTTGCCGTAACCGGCAGACAGGCATCACTGTTTCCCGCCTTGCCGTTAAATCCCCAGTTTAATGTTATCTCAATGTCGTTCTCCGGCTCATCTTCTGCCCATACCAGGCAGGGCAGCAGCAAGATCAGCAGTACCAGTACTATTCCCCGGATATGTTTTCTCATGTCTGTCTCTCCTTTTTCTGTTGCAACGGAAGCCATACAGAAAATACCGTTCCGTCAAGATCACTTTTCACCTGTACGTCTCCGCCATGAAGCACTGCGATCTGATGAACGATAGCCAGTCCAAGACCGGTTCCTCCCGTATTCTGTGAACGCGACTGTTCCACCCGGTAAAACTTCTGAAATAATTTTTCCAGATCTTCTTTCGGGATCACATACCCATAGTTGATCACCTGTACCAGAACATGTTCATGTACCACTTTTGCTGCCACACGGATGATTTTTCCGTCTTTTCCATATTTGACCGCATTATTCAGAAGATTTTCAAAAAGGCGTGCCAGCAGATTGCCGTCCCCCTCCATGGGAATCCCATGTTCCACGCAGCTGAACTGGGCTTCCAAACCGTTTTTTTCAAAACTTGGCCACGCTTCATCCAACAGCTGTTCCAGTAGTTTCTGCAGATCCAGTTGTTCCAGATGCAGACTCATCTCCTTATGTTCCATCTTCACAAAGCCAAAAAGTTCGTTCGTCAGCTGTTCCAGATGCAATGCTTTCCGGTACGCAATATCAAGGTACTGTTGTCTGGTCTGTTCATCCAGATCAGGTCTGCTCTTCACCCAGTCCAGATAACCGATCACCGATGTCAGCGGTGTACGCAGATCGTGAGCCACACTTGTCACCAGATCATTTTTGGTACGTTCCGATTCCCGTTCCCTCTCCATCAGATCCTTTACATGGCGTTCCATCTGGTTCATATACCTGGCAATTTCTCCGAATTCGTCCTTATTCTCTACGGGAATCTCCTGATCCAGATTTCCGTTTGCAATATCCCGCATGGCACGTTCCAGCATCCGCACATAACTCATATATTTGTGGATCAGGGCGTAAAAAGTAAACAAAAAAGTAAGTGCTCCGCAAACCCCGAGAATCATCAGGCGATAACCGGGATACAGCCCGTCCGGCCCCAGCATGGCACTTCGATATCCCATATAACGCAGCTTTCCTGCCACTTTATAGATCAAAAACGCCATCACAACTTCCACGATTCCGGTAGCTGCCAGGCTGATGATCGTATACCATGCGATTCTTCCTTCGAATGTCTGAATCCATCTACTGCTCAATTTTATATCCAACCCCCCAGACTGTCGTAATGATCTTATCGGTTCTGGTATCATCCTTCATCTTGCCACGAAGCCGACGGATATGTACCATAACGGTATTATTGGCCTCATATACCTTCTCATTCCATACTTTTTCAAAAATCTCATCCGTACTGAACACCCGACCCGGATGAGAAGCCAGAAGATACAGAATGTCAAATTCGATTGGCGTAAGCTTAATACTCTCTCCATCCACAAATACCTGATGTGTTTCCTTGATAATAGTCACGTGATTCAGACGGATCGTGCTATCCTCAGCCCCTTTCTTTTCATTCGCCGGATTCAGATCCCGGTAACGCCGAAGCTGTGACTTCACTCTTGCCATCAGCTCCAGAGGGTTGAAGGGTTTTGTTACATAATCATCCGCCCCCGTCGTAAGCCCCACGATCTTATCTAACTCCTGTGTCTTTGCGCTGACCATGATAATCGGCACGTTATGCTTCTCCCGTATCTTCCTGCACATCTCAAGCCCATCCATCTTCGGCATCATAATATCCAGCAGCACCAGATCAATCTTCTCACGTTCCATAATCGCAAGTCCCTCAAGAGCATCCTCACTCTTAATTACCTGATACCCGTCACTGATCAGATACAGTTCCAGCAGATCCGCAATTTCCTGCTCATCATCCACAACTAAAATTCTGGTTTCTTCCATCTTATATTTCCTCCATGTCCCCTTATGTATTTCTCAGAATCCAACTTTAAAATGTAACTCTTCTACAGTTCATCTCACAGGCTCTCTCCTGCCAGACAGTTACTTCCGTCTCCTTTTTTCTGTACTCCATCGGGTATTCGTTCACCCATTCCCCTACAGTGTACCACCATCCCCTCACCAAAGTCCTTACCAAAAACTTAAAATCTCACAAACCTTTTCCAGACAGAACCACCAAACTCCGCCCCACCGGCAAGTACCACTGCCAAAAGCTTCAACCTTCCATCTTACCCATAAGCTGCAAGAACGGACTTTAGATCGTGTCTAAAAAATCATTTCCGCAATCTGCAAGCACCACTTTGCAGTATATTTTACCCTCATTCGGATAAAATCTCCCACAAACTAGGATTCGCAGCTCACGAAAAGCCTTTTTCAGACACATTCTAACTCATCACTTGCGTCAAACAAAAACAGATCACCGGGTTAAATATTGATATGCACTGCAATAAACAGCGGCTGACCTGTGATTCCCTGGGTGAACAACACTTTGTGGGCGTTTAGGGCAAGCTTTGAAATCCGACACTTACGTAGACTTTCCCGCGGGTCAGCCGGCCCGCGGGAATATAGTCGAAGTTAGTGGCTAGTTCAAAGTTGCCCTGCCCACGTTGTTCACCCAGGGAATCACAGGTCAGCCGCGTCCCCTTAGTCAAAACCTATATTTGTATTTTGTTTTACTCATTTTCATTCTTGCCGCAAAGATAATCAATAAACTGCTGTGCCGTCCTGCCCGACAGTCCACCATGCTGCAATTCCCACTTATTGGCCTCAAGCAGAAGTTCCTCCTCCGGCATCTCCACCTGATGTCTTTCTGCAAGCGTCTTCACGATATTCTGGAACTGCTTTTTATCCGGCGCGCAGAAGAAAATCGACACACCAAATCTTGCAACCAGAGACAGTTTCTCCTGAACAGTATCGGAAGAATGCAGATCATCTCTTCTCTCTTCTTTATCCGAGAATTTCTCCCGAACCAGATGTCTTCGATTAGAGGTCGCATAGATCAGAATATTATCCGGTTTTTTCTCCAGACCGCCCTCGATCACAGCCTTCAGATACTTATATTCGATTTCAAATTCTTCGAAAGACAGATCATCCATATAGATAATAAACTTGTAATTCCGGTTTTTCACCTGTGCGATAATATCATTCAGATCCTTGAACTGGTGTTTGTACGCCTCTATAATACGAAGTCCCTGATCATAATACTGATTCAGGATACCCTTGATGCTTGAAGATTTTCCTGTACCGGCATCACCAAACAGCAGACAGTTATTGGCCGGCCGCCCCTGTACAAATGCCTCTGTATTATCGATCAGTTTTTTCTTGGCAATCTCATAGCCGACCAGGTCGTCCAGATGCACATGGGCAATATTGGTAATCGGCACGATCCGGGCAGGAGTCACCGTTCCGTCGATACGAAATGCCTTGTGAAGTCCCAGTTTACCAACACCGAATTCTTTATAAAACTGTACCATATCATCCATGAATTCTTCCGTGGACTCTGCTTTTGCCAGTTTCTGCGCCAGTGTACAGATCCGGTCACGGATCCGTTTATTAAAGACCTTGCTGCCTTCATTGATATTCTGATAATCGGTGATCAGACTGCTGTCCACCGACGGATAAATCTTCTCCAGTTCTTTCAGATCAAAATCATACAACTGTTTAAAGATCTCAAAATCATGCATTGCAAACGCATTGATCGTACCTTCCACCGGACCTACGATCTCACAGGCCGTACTGAACGCATTTTCATGATTGACCAGCAGATAGGTCAGATAATCATGCCACAGGTTTCCCGCAAACCCGTAGGTTCCTGCCATCTCTACCAGCTGATGAATACATGCAAAATACTCCCCGTCCTTTCCGTAGAGTACCTTCGGATGAGAGATATCTTCCATCAGCATGGTCATCTTCTCCAGCAATTCTCCCTGTTCAAAATCACGATATAAAATGCATTCTCTTATTCCTGTCATTGTTCTTACCTGTCTTTCTTACTTCTCAATATGTAATTACTTATTCCGGCTGTTCCTTGTCTTGGCAGCCGGACAGTTTCATATATCATTAATAATTTCCAAGAATCCGCAGATTGTTCACCTCTCTGGAAATACCATACAGCGCATTCTTCACACCGCTGTCACTCAGATTCCCTTCAAAGTCAACAAAGAAACGATATTCCCACTTTTTCTCCGGAATCGGACGGGATTCGATCTTTGTCATATTCAGATCATTATAGATAAAATGGGACAGTGTGTTATACAGACTTCCACTCTCATGTGGAATCTCAAAACATACACTGATTTTTCCTGCTTCTTCCTGATAAATCTCTTCTTTGGATACGATAATAAACCGTGTGGAATTCTGCCGACTGGAGAATACATGCGGTTTTAAAATCTGAAGTCCGAAACACTGTGCCGCATATGGGCTGGCAATTGCCGCCTGAGTCAGATCTCCGTCTTCTTTTACTTTCTTTGCTGCCATTGCGGTGTTCAGATACTCTTCCGCTTTCCATTCCGGATGCTGCTCCAGAAACTTTCTGCACTGAGACAGTGCCTGCGGATGAGAATACACGGTCTTGATATCTTCCAGTGTGGCATTTTTCAGACCCATCAGAGCATGATCCACCTGAATGATCTGTTCACCCACGATGCTGTGATGGTATTCCACCAGAAGATCATAAATATCAGCAACGATACCGGCAGTAGAATTCTCGATTGGCAGTACCGCGTACTCCGCATCTCCGTTTTTGATCGCTTCCATGGCATCCCGCCAGGTTTCCACATTGTAATTTTCAATGGATTCCCCGAAAAAGCTATGCATCGCAGTAAAACTGTATGCTCCTTCGACACCCTGAAATACTACTTTGGCCTTCTGCATCGGCAAAGAAGAAACTTTCCGGAACGGAATCTTTTCTGCTTTGCCTTTTTCTGCCAGTATCCGGTACTGCAGTTTCCGGCTCATCGCCATCATCTGCCGGAACAGCTCGTAGACACCTACACGGTTAAAGGAGTTGGATGCATACTTTTCCAGTGTGTTCAGTTTTTCTTTTTCCCGCTGTGGATCCAGTACTGCTTTATTGTTGGAAATCTTATATTCCGCCACCTCTGCACTCAGCTGCATCCGTTTTTCAAAAAGTTCTACGATTTCTTTATCAATACCATCAATCTGATCTCTGATCTCGAGTAAATCCAATACTTTATTATCCATTTTTTCTTTTCCTATTCCAAATTTTCACTTAATTTCGTCAGATCACCGATAAAAGACAGCGAACCGAATGCCACGATCACATCTTCTTTTCCGGCCAGCTTCATGCCAAGCTGCAGGGCTTTCTCCAGAGAATCTGCCACATATACCTGTTTCGGTGTCTTATATCTGCAAAGAACCTCTCCCAGCTCTTTGGCGGGAAGTGCCCGGGGATTATCCGGGGTTTCCATCGCAATGATCTCCCTTGCCATCGGTGCCATTCTTTCTGCAATGGTTTCATACTGTTTGTCCCGAAAAACTCCCATCAGGAAAACAAACTCCCTGTTCGGAAAATACATTCTTAAAGATTCCTGCAGTTTTCTGGCCGCATCCGGATTATGTGCACCATCTACTACAAGATAAGGGTCTTTTTTCAAAATGGTAAATCGACCATTCCATCGTGCTTTTTCCATACCACTTCGGATCTGCTCCCCGGAAATCTGATACCCTGTATCCTGCAGAGCCCGAATACCCGCCAGTGCAAGCACTGCATTTTCCAGCTGATGTGAACCGGCCAGATGAATGGTATAGGTCTCTTTCTGATAACGGAATACCATGTGGGCAAGATCTGCTGTTACAAGCTCTGCTTCTGTTTTATCCCCAACATACAGCGGGCATCCCAGCTTCTTACTTTCCCGTTCGATGACATCCATCGCCTCTTTTTCCTGTCTGCAGGTGACAACACGGCTGCCGGGTTTGATAATACCGGCTTTCTGACCGGCGATTTCTCCCAGCGTATTCCCCAGATACTCCATATGATCCATACTAATGGATGTGATCACCGCCAGTTTTGTATTTCTGATCACATTCGTTGCATCTGTCTTTCCGCCCATGCCACACTCCAGCAGGACAAAATCACAGCTCTTTTCCTTATAATATAGAAAAGAAATGGCAGTCTCAATCTCAAAAGGAGACGGCAGCGGCTTATGCTCTTCTTCCAGTTCCCCGATAGCTTTCACCACGGGATCCATCAGTCGCCCAAAAGCTTCTTCTTCGATATATACTCCGTTGATCTGGATCCTTTCCCGGTATTCATACAGTGTGGGGGAGATAAATCTGCCGATCCGGTAACCTGCTTCCTGAAGGACTGCTGCAAGATACGCACCAACACTGCCTTTCCCATTGGTTCCGGCGATATGGATAAACTGCAGAGTTTCCTGTGGATTCCCCAGTTTTTCCAGCAGGCAGGTTATTGCTTCCAGTCCCATTTCACCGCCGAACCGATGACTTTCATCTATATATGTTCTTGCTTTTATATAATCCATAAAATATGGAACCTCCTATTGCGAGTAAACTGTTGTTATTATAGTACAAACGACACCATTTGACAAGGAACAGTTATTCCTGAAAATCCGACAAAATCCTTTATTTTTCTCTTGCAATCCAAAAGTATTTATTATATGATGTTAGGCAGAGTAAAAATCGATGGTACTCTTTATAGTTTTATAACATACAAGGAGGTATATGATGAGACATCTGATGAGTCCTCTGGATCTCTCCGTTGAGGAGCTTGAGCATCTGCTGGATCTGGCAAATGACATTGAACAAAACCCTGAAAAATACGCACACGCCTGTGATGGTAAAAAGATTGCTACTTTGTTCTATGAACCAAGTACCCGTACTCGTCTCAGTTTCGAAGCTGCCATGATGAATCTTGGCGGAAAAGCTCTTGGTTTTTCTTCCGCCGATTCCAGTTCCGCTTCCAAAGGTGAAAGCGTTTCTGATACCATTCGCGTTGTTTCCTGTTTTGCAGACATCTGTGCCATGCGTCATCCAAAAGAGGGTGCCCCGCTGGTCGCTTCTTTGGCTTCTAAAATTCCCGTGATCAATGCCGGTGACGGCGGACATCAACATCCTACTCAGACATTAACTGATTTATTAACGATTCGTTCTCTTAAGGGACGGCTGGATAACATTACGATCGGTCTTTGCGGCGATCTGAAGTTTGGACGTACCGTACACTCTCTGATCGAAGCTCTGGTTCGTTATCCAAACGTAAAATTCGTCCTGATCTCTCCGGAAGAACTCCGTATCCCGGACTATATCCGTGAAGATGTGCTGAAAGCCAGTGGTCATGAGTTTGAGGAAGTAACCCGTCTCGAAGACGCACTGCCAAAACTGGATGTTCTTTACATGACGCGTGTACAGAAAGAACGTTTCTTCAATGAAGATGATTATGTTCGTATGAAAGACTTCTATATTCTGGACAAGGAAAAAATGAAACTTGCCGGACCGGATATGCTGGTTCTGCATCCACTGCCTCGTGTCAATGAAATCTCCACAGAAGTAGATTCTGACCCAAGAGCTGCATATTTTAAACAGGTACAGTACGGCGTCTATGTCCGTATGGCACTGATCCTGACTTTACTGGAGGTAAAAGTATGTTAAATGTAGGACGTATCGAAGAGGGATTTGTTCTGGATCACATCAAAGCCGGCAAATCCATGACAATTTATCATGATCTGAAACTTGACAAACTGGACTGCTGTGTTGCCATCATCAAAAACGCCCGCAGCAACAAAATGGGAAAAAAAGATATCATCAAAGTAGAATGCAGCGTAGATATGCTGGATCTTGATATTCTCGGATTTATCGATCACAACATCACTGTGAACGTGATCCAGAACGGCAAGATTACCTCAAAGAAAGAACTGCATCTTCCGTCTCAGGTAGTCAACGTGATCCGTTGCAAAAACCCTCGCTGTATCACTTCTATCGAACAGGAACTGGATCAGGTATTTATCCTGACCGATCCGGGAAAAGAAGTATACCGTTGCAAATACTGTGAAGAAAAATACAGAGGACACCGTAATAAATAAAAATGAGGACCGTGATGACTGTGGAACATTCAAACACAGAGAATACTACTGCACTTCGTATCTATTATTGCGGAAGGGAGCAATGTGCTCCCGGACACTTTTGGGGGCCGGCTATCCGCCCCCATTATTTGCTTCACGTTGTTTTGCATGGAAAAGGGGAATTCTTCTATCAGGAGAAAAAGTATGAGCTTTCTGCCGGCGATGCCTTTTTAATCGAACCGATGCAGACCCATTATTATCAGGCAGACAAAGAAGATCCCTGGGAATATGCTTGGGTTGGATTCGACGGAAGCTGCGTGGAAGAGGTTCTCTCCTCCACAATTTTCCAATCTTCCCCTGTCTTTACCACGGACTCTGCTCTGTGTATTCAGCCCATGATCCGGCTGAATGCCCTGTTTTTTGCTCCCGAAAAGAATCCACTGGGACTGGCATCTGCTTTTCTCCGGCTGCTCTCCTGTATGACCCGTCTGGACACTTCCGGTCGAAATGATCACAATGAACAGTATTATCAGCAGGCACTGGAATATATCAGCAATAATTACTCCTATAATCTTAAGATTCAGGATATAGCAGATTATATCGGCGTGGACAGAACTTATCTTTACAAAATTTTTATGCGGGAAGCGCAGATTTCTCCGAAACAGTATCTCCTTCAATACCGGATCCGTGCGGCAGCAAAACTTTTACAGACACAAAATTATAACGTGACAGAGATTGCTTATTCCTGTGGCTTCCGTGATTCCGCTGCTTTCTGCTATCATTTTCGACAGCAAATCGGCATGACACCAAGACAGTACCGGGAAAAGATACGAAGTGGTACTTATTAAGCAAGTATCAATCCGGATCCGCTTGTTGTTCGCGTAAAAAGATGAAAGGAATCGGGAGTCAGAATAATCTGACTCCCGATTCCTTTCATCTTTTCTTTTATCCTACTCTTTTATCATAGCTGTGTGGTCTATTCTATTTTTCCTTCACACCCATCCGGTTAATCTGTGTTGCAATATAACCGGCACCATATCCATTGTCGATATTTACCGTAGCAATCCCGTTGGCGCAGGAATTGATCATCGTGAGCAGCGCGGATATTCCATTCATACTGGCACCATATCCCACGGAAGTAGGTACGGCGATCACCGGTTTATTCACCAGACCACCCAGCACGCTTGCCAGTGCGCCTTCCATCCCTGCTACTGCGACCACGCAGTTTGCATCCTGGATCGCATCCAGCCTTGCAAAAAGACGATGGATACCGGCCACACCCACATCATAGATCCGTTCTACTTTTGCTCCAAAATATTCTGCCGTCTGTGCGGCTTCTTCCGCTACCGGGATATCAGCTGTTCCCGCTGTACATACAGCAATCAGGCCGACACCCTCTTTCTTTTCTTTATTTTCTATTTTCAGGATATGCGAGATCGGATCGTACTGGATCTGCGGATAAATTTCTTTCAGCATCTGGTACTGATGCTCGGATGCTCTGGTTCCAAATACCTCTCCATTCGCTTCATATAACCGTTTTACGATCGGCACCAGATGTGCATCTGCCTTTCCACTGCAAAAGATCACTTCCGGAAAACCGGAACGGATCTGTCGGTGCATATCCAGTTTGGCATATCCCATCTCATCAAAAGGAGCTTTCCGAAAATAGTGTTCTGCTTCTTCAACAGAAATCTCACCCTGTTTTACTTTTTCCAATACTTCTCTCATATCCATCTCTTTGTCACCTTGTTTTCCTGTTCAATCTTCCTTTGTGATACGTTCTGTTTTCCCTGTTTATTCAGGCAAACACCAGTCTCATGACCTGGTCTACTGTTTCTACCGGAACGATCTCCAGTTTTTCTTTCACTTCTTCTGCTACTTCTTCCAGATCTCTCTCATTTTCTGCGGGAATAAATACTTTTTTGATACCTGCCCGCTGAGCTGCCATCAGTTTTTCAGGAAGACCACCGATTGGCATCACACCACCCCGCAAAGATACCTCACCGGTCATGGCATATTCCGGATTCACCGGTGTATCTGTCACCAGCGAAGTCAGTGCCGTCACCAGTGTGATACCTGCGGAAGGACCGTCTTTTGGAACTGCACCGGACGGGACGTGGATATGCAGATCATTTTCTTTAAATAAATCAGCTTTGTCCGGATGACGTTTTTTCACCAGTGTGATCGCAATCTGTGCTGATTCTTTCATCACATCTCCCAGCTGTCCGGTGATCGTGATTTTTCCGGAACCTTTGGTAAAAGAAGTCTCGATAAACAGAATCTCTCCACCGGCGCTTGTCCATGCAAGTCCGGTCATCACACCCGGCTGTGGATGTTTCAGGATCGTATCATGGATGATCCCAGATCCCAGGAATTCCTGTACCCGTTTTTCATTGACAGTAATACTTTTTTGCTCTCCCCGGACCAGTTTGACCGCAGCATTCCTGCAGATCACATCCACCTGCTTCTTTAGTCCACGCACACCTGACTCTGCGGTATATTCCGCAATTATTTTCTCCAGGGCACCATCCGTAACCTTCAGGTTCTGTGCCTTGATTCCCATCGCTTTCATCGCTTTCGGAAGCAGATGTCTTCTTGCGATATGAAACTTCTCCAGTGGTGTATATCCCGGAAACTGAATCACTTCCATACGATTTAACAGCGGTTCCGGAATCGTATCCGTACTGTTTGCCGTACATACAAAAAATACATTTGACAGATCATAGGGCACATTCATATAGTGATCCGTAAAGCTGTAGTTCTGTTCCGGATCCAGCACTTCCAGAAGGGCACTTGCCGGATCTCCGCCGTAATCTTTTGCCAGTTTATCCACTTCGTCCAGCACCATAACAGGATTCTGAGCCTTACTTCGTTTCATACCTTCCATAATCCGGCCAGGCATTGCACCTACGTACGTTCTTCTGTGACCACGGATCTCTGCCTCATCCCGGATGCCTCCAAGGCTGATTCTTACATATTCCCGGTGCAGTGCCCTTGCGATACTCTGACCGATACTGGTTTTACCGGTACCCGGAGCACCCACAAACAGCAAAATAGAACCGGACTGTTTTTTATTCAGTGCCATCACAGCAAGCTGTTGAATGATACGTTCTTTCACTTTCTTCAGACCGTAATGATCTTCATCCAGAATCTCCTCTGCTTCCTGCAGATTGATCTCCGACTGTTCTTTTGTTTTCCAGGAAAGTGAAGTTACAAAATCCAGGTAGTCATACAGCATACCATATTCATGACTGTCTTTTCCTTCCTGTTTCATCCGGTTCAAAACTTTCTCAGCCTCTTTCCTGGCTTCTTCATTCATGCCGGACTGTGCAATCTTTGTTTCAAATTTACGTACATCCGATATATTCTCCGGATGCATCTCATCCAGCTGCTGTTGCAGCAGTTCGATCTGTTTTTTAATCGCAGATTCCCGGTATGCCTGTTCATGAATCTCTTTCTGTGCTTCTTCAGCTTCTTCGCCTACATGGAATATCTCCATAAATTCATAAACAGCTTCCTCAATTTTTTTGCATCGTTCTCTTCTGGAATCTGTCTCTATGATACCATATTTCTCTTCCCATGTGATGTTAAAATAAGAAGAAAGTGCACATCCTATTTCTTCTACATTCTTCCAGTGCAAAATCACCCCACGGGCCCAGACTCCCCATGGGAATCCTTTGACGAAACGAAGGATATCCTGTTTCATCTTTTCAAACAATGCTTTCTCTTCTTCTTTCGGAAAATCATCTACATCCGGAAGAATCGAAGCATCTGCAGTAATCACACCATCTTTTCCCATCTCAGTATCAGAAATCTGTACCCGTTCTCTCACTTTGACACGTACATTTCCTTCTTCATCTACGCTGTCGATGGTGCCAATCACACCAATGGGATAAAAATTATCCGGTGTCATCTGCTCCTTTTCTTCTTTTTCCATTATAAATAATATATCTTCTCCAACAGATTTTGCTGTTATCTCTCCACTGGGAAACACATCTTTTTTAAAGAAAAATGTCACACCTGGCAGTAACAACAGGTCAGAAATCGGCAATGTAATCATTATGTTTCCTCCTTGTTCTTCTTTTGTTAGCACTCATTCTTTACGAGTGCTGATTTTTCATCTTCTATTCTATCACGTTATTTTGAAAATGCAAGTAAAATACGTAAAAAAAGAAAAGCAACCCGAACCTTGTATTCTGATCACTTTTCTTCTTTTTGCTGTAATGTATATCAACCCTTGATTACATGAACCGTTTTGCTGATACATTTGCTGTGTTTCTACCTATTATAATAGCAACTCAAAAACTATGTTTTTATCAGGTGAAGCGGCGAATCGCAAGGATCGTCTTGCAATTTGCACTTCTGTCATGAGTGATGCCCCATTTTGTTCCTTTCGCTTCCACGATTCCGCCATTTCCGTCGTAGATAGCCACATGTCCGGAATAACAGATCACATCGCCTGCTTTTGCTTCAGATAAACTTGAAACTGCTGTACCAAGGCTTCTCCATCCTGCTGATGTGGTATAACCACCACTGTAAGCACCGGTGTTTTTCAGCACCTGATATACAAAATGAGAGCAATCAATACCATTGGTCAGGGAATTACCACCCCATACGTATGGATTACCGACAAACTGATCTGCATATGCTACGATAGAACTGCCTGTCGAACTGCTTTTGTCTGAACTGCTGCCTGAACTTGCAGTGCTGTTATTGGTGCTTGTACTGCCGGAACCTGCCGTACTGCTGCCTGTTGCTGCATTACTGTTGTTTGTTGTACTGTTGTTTCTGCTGCTCTGTGAAGCCGAACTGTTGCCGGAAGAAGTACTTGTCGAGCTTGCTGCTGCCTGCTGACGGCTGGCTTCTTTGGCTGCTGCCTGCTGTCTTGCTGCTTCTTCTGCCGCTGCCTGCTGACGGGCTGCTTCCTCAGCCGCCGCCTGTCTTGCCGCCTCTTCTTCAGCCTGTCGTTTTTCTTCTGCAATCTGATCCAGCTGCGCCTGTTGCTGGCTGATCAGATTACTGATCTCATTTGCCTGCTGCTGGGCTGTTGCAATCTGGGCTTCGTAATCACTGCTGGTTGCTTTCTTTTCATCCATCTGTGCCTGTAAGTCTGCCTGCTGGCTCTGCAGATCTGCCTGCTGGCTTTCCAGGGATGCTTTCTGTGTCTCCAGGTCACTCTTTTGTGTCTCCAGATCCGCTTTCTGATTCTCCAGATCTGCCTTCAGATCAGACACCTGCTGTACCACTTCTTTAAAAGCTTCCAGCTGTTTTCTGTCATAATCGTGCATGTTCTGTGCATATTCCACTTTATTCAGAAGAGACGTGATGCTGTCCGCACCGCTTAACATATTCAGCCATGCTTCATTTCCACCATTCTCATATATGTACTGGATACGTTTTTTCATATCCGCATACTGCTTGTCGCGATCTGCCTCTGCATCCTGCAGCTGACCGGCAGTTGTCTCAATCTCTCCCTCTTTTTCCGTAATATCTGCTTCTTTTTGTGCAATTCCATCTTCTGTACTTGCAATGTCTGTTTTGGTAGCATCAATCTGAATCATCAGATCTACCATATCTGCATCCATAGCATTAATTTCCGACTGGATCTGCTGCTGCTGTTCAGACAAAGAAGCAATGGTATCATTTGTCTGACTTAACTGGCTCTCTGCCTGGGCTTTCTGCTGTCTGATATCTGATTCTGTATCAGCAAAAACCGTAAAAGACTGAGAAACCATCATTACAAGTCCCAAAAACGCACATACTACTCTTTTTTTCATGTAAAACCTCTCTTTTTATTGCCTTTGTTGCTTTGTTTTTTAATGACTTTGTAACAATTTCGTTACTTTTTATATACTACCACTTTCCCGGAGCAAATGCAAGAAGTATGTCTCATAATTCGCAGAATGTTCACAGAATGGCTATTGTTCACTCCATTCCCAGTAACTCGCTTCGCGATGCACAGAATTTTCATCAAAAAAGAGAACCGGATCTTTTCCCCGGTTCTCTTTTTATTGATTATCCTTTATTCACAGCCTTTTTTGCTTAATCGATCAGGTTCTGCATGCTCTTCAGTCCTATAACCAGCGTAGAAGTATTATGCAGCAATGCGGAAGTGGTTGGCTGTATGATACCGGTCACACCAAGAGCGATCAGTCCGGCATTAATCAAAATAATCGAACGATAGTTCTTGTGGATCCGTTTCATCAGCCCGTTACTGATTGCTTTTAATGTAACAATTTCGTAAAGATTATCCGCACCGATTGTTACATCTGCTATTTCACGCGCAATCTCCGCACCGTCACTGATAGCGATTCCCACATCTGCAGCTGACAGAGCCGGTGAATCATTGATACCGTCACCGATCATGATCACTTTTCGTCCTGCTGCTTTTTCACGTTCCACAAATCCCGCTTTATCTTCCGGCAATACTTCCGAATAATATTCATCTACACCGATCTGTGCTGCTACAGCTCTTGCGGTACGTTCACTGTCGCCCGTCATCATAACCACTTTACTGATACCGGCTCGTTTCAGAGAATTGATCACTGCAGATGCTTCCGGGCGGATCGGGTCATGAATGCAGATAACCGCAGCCAGTTCCCCTTCAATTGCCAGATACAGATGAGAATATTCTTCCGGCAGTGCCGCGAATTTTTCTTCCATACCTTCCGGGATCACACAGTGTTCATCTTCAAAGACAAAATGAGCACTACCGATGATTACTTTATGTCCATTGATCGTTGTGGAAATTCCATGTGCAACGATGTATTCTACTTTTGAATGCATCTCTTCATGAGAAATATTCTGTTTTTTGGCAGCATCAACAACAGCCTTTGCCATAGAATGAGGAAAATGCTCTTCCAGGCAGGCTGCAATACGAAGCAGATCTTCTTCGGAACGGTCGCAGAATGTTTCGATTTTTGCAACCGTCGGCTCTGCTTTTGTCAGTGTACCTGTCTTATCAAATACAATGGTATCTGCCTCTGCAATTGCCTCCAGGAATTTGCCGCCTTTTACGGTAATATCATAAAGGCTTGCTTCACGGATCGCAGAAAGTACGCTGATCGGCATCGCTAGTTTCAGTGCACAGGAGAAATCTACCATCAGTACCGCCAGTGTCTTGGTAACATTGCGTGTGATCAGATAGGTCAGACCGGTACCTGCCAGTGTATATGGAACCAGACGGTCTGCCAGATGTTCTGCTTTTCCTTCTACGTTGGATTTCAGTTTTTCAGATTCTTCGATCATTGTAACGATCTTTTCAAACTTACTTCCGCCATTTACTTCTTTGACACAGATGGTCAGTTCGCCTTCTTCCACAACAGTTCCCGCATACGCATACTTCTGTGCATTTTTCTGTACCGGAACAGACTCACCTGTCAGGGATGCCTGATTTACCATTGCATCTCCGGCCGTTACCACGCCATCGAACGGAATGACATTACCCATATGGACAACAATCTCGTCTCCTGCCTGGATCTGATCTGCCGGAACCAGGATCTCCTGACCGTCTTTTACCATCCATACTTTGGATACATGCAGTGACATGCTTCTTGCCAGATCATCCACTGATTTTTTATGAGTCCACTCTTCGAGAATTTCACCGATTCCCAGAAGGAACATCGTGGAACCTGCGGTCTCAAAGTCACCGCGGAAGATCGATACGCCGATTGCTGTTGCATCCAGAACCGGAACTTCCAGTTTTCCTTTTGCAAGTGTCCGCACGCCATGCCACAGATATTTCACTGATTTGATCGCTGTGATCACAGAACGCACCGATACAGGAAGGAACATCTTGCTTCCCATACGCATGACCACTTTATTTACCAGTTTTTCCCAATATTCATTCTGTAGTTCACGACCGGAATTCTTCAGATATACTTCCGGCACTTTGGCAGTCTCATAGTGGAATGCCTTCAGTGCCCGGATCACTTCTTCACGGTCACCTACAAAATTAATCGTGGCATCCTGTGTTTTCTCCCGGACTTTTACGCCTGTTACCAGTTTCTGGCTGCTCAGATAATACAGTAACGTATCCGCCTGTCCAAATGTCATACGGTTCTGAAGAAGATGGACACGCATACGTCCTTTAATTTCATGTTTAATTATAAATTTCATAGAATAACACTGTCCTTGTGCAAGTTAATTATGCTTCTGTAAAGTCTTCTTCTTCAGTCTCTTCTGTTTCTTCAGCTGTTTCTGTTACTTCTTCATCTTCTACAACTGCTGCTTTTGCTTCACGCTCTTCGTTGATCTGCTGAGCTTCTGCGTAGATATCTTCTGCATTTTCCTGAACAGATGTTACAACTTTCATGACACAGGATTTTGCACGCAGAACAGCTGCAGTGCAGTTTGCATAGAATTTTTTCGCATCATCACTTGCCAGAATCTTGATTCCTGCTGTACCGAACAGTACACCACCTGCGAAAATACCAGTTTTTTTTGCATCGAAATTTTTAAAAATGTTTGCCATAATATTATCTCCTTTGTGTTTATCAAATTTGTTTACCTACTATTATATCGCCCCGCGATAATTTCGCAAGAACTTTTTTCTAATTGAGATTTTTTCTCAAAAAGAAATCCCGGAGGGCTAGGAAGCCTGTCCGGGATTATTCGTATACTTTACGATTCTTTTTCCAGTCATATAACCGCAGCTCTCCAGTCCACAGGTTAAGACCTGACGAAACTTTCTGTCGGAAAGCTGAAGGACCGTGCCATCATCGAGTTCCATTCTGCAACAGGGAACACATTCCATTTCTTCGTCATCTTCATTACCGGTATATTTGTACATGTTTTTCCGGCTGATCGCTCCGATTTCTTCTAATGTATTCACCATGCGGTACACGGTTGCTGCTCCGATACTGGAATCTTGTTTGCAGGCTTTGTAATAAATCTCCTTGCAACAAGAGCAGTCCTCATCCAGAATAATATCAAGGATGATGCGCCGCTGCCGGGTGATCCGGCAGCCACGCTCTCTTAATTTTGAAATTATGATACTCTTTGGCTCTTTCTGCAATTAATGTCAACACCTCCAAATAGTACCTTTAATGGCTGCAATGTCCTCCGCAATGTGCACAGTCACCACCGCACTGCAGTGATTTGCCGTTCCTTTTATCTTTTACCATACTGCGGACGATGAGTGCTACCACACCAACCAGAACCGCGCCAACAACTACTGTTCCCATGCAAAGGTCTCCTTTCTTAAAGTCAGATCAGACTTTTCTTACGCAACTTTCAATGATTTACTTTCTTTATAAGGTCTGAACAGCATGTACAGGAATGCAATCAGCAGTACAACCGCAACTACTGTCCACAGTCCGAATCCACCACCGGTAAACAGGGTACCAAACTGATAGATGCACAGGGATACGATATAAGCAAGAAAACACTGATATCCGATAGCGAACCAGAACCATTTTGCATTATTCATCTCACGTTTGATAGCTCCCATTGCTGCGAAGCAAGGTGCGCACAGCAGGTTGAATACCAGGAATCCGTATGCTGCAATCGGAGTCATAACCTGTGCCAGGTTGCCCCAGATCTCAGAACCATCTTCTGCAACTTCTGCAAAACCGAACAGCATACCGAAGGTAGCTACTACGTTTTCTTTTGCAATCAGACCGGTAACGGCTGCAACTGCCATCTTCCATCCTTCACCGGCTTTTGTCCAGCCCAGAGGAGCAAAGATCGGAGCGATCACGTTACCGATGGATGCCAGAATACTGTCATTCAACTGTTCTGCATCCAGCATACCGAATTTTCCGTCTACCCAGCCGAAGCTCATCAGGAACCACAGAATGATGGTAGATAACAGGATGATGGTACCAGCTTTTTTAATAAATGACCAGCCACGTTCCCACATACTTCTCAGTACATTGCCAACGGTTGGCATATGGTAGGCCGGCAACTCCATAACGAACGGAGCAGGTTCTCCGGAGAACATTTTTGTTTTCTTTAAGATAATACCGGAGCAGATGATAGCTGCAACACCTACGAAGTAAGCACTCCATGCTACCCATCCTGCGTTATTAAAGAATGCACCGGCGATCAGGGCAATGACCGGCAGTTTTGCTCCGCAAGGAACAAAGGTTGTTGTCATGATTGTCATCTTACGGTCTCTGTCGCTTTCGATGGTACGGGATGCCATGATACCAGGCACACCACAACCGGAACCGATCAGCATCGGGATGAAAGATTTTCCGGAAAGACCGAATTTGCGGAAGATACGGTCCATGATGAATGCTACTCGAGCCATGTATCCGCAGCCTTCCAGGAAAGCCAGGAAGATAAACAGTACCAGCATCTGTGGTACGAAACCAAGTACCGCACCAACACCGGCTACGATACCATCAAGGATCAGTCCCTGTAACCAGTCAGCACAGTTAACAGCTACCAGCGCTTTCTCAATTGCCGGAGGAATGATATCACCGAACAGAACATCGTTGGTCCAGTCTGTCAGGAATCCACCTACTGTTGTAATAGATACATAGTAAACAATAAACATAACTACTGCGAAGATTGGCAGTGCCAGCCAACGGTTAGTTACGATACGGTCGATCTTATCGGATACGGTCATTCCGCCCTTCTGACCTTTTGTTACGCATTTTCCGATAATAGAGGAGATATATACATATCTTTCATTTGTGATAATACTTTCGGTATCATCATCGAATGCATCTTCCAGAGTTTTGATCTCAGCGGATACATCCGGAACAGATTTCATCTGTTCTTTGATCTTGTCGTCCTTCTCCAGAAGTTTGATCGCAAAGAATCTCTTCTGGGCTTCCGGGATATCCATGCCAAGCATGGTTCCTACAGCTGTGATCGCATCTTCCACTTTACTGTCGAACTCATGTACCGGTGTAACTTCGTTCTTTCTCTCTGCAAGACTGATTGCTTTCTCAGCTGCTTTCTGGATTCCGGTACCTTTCAGTGCGGATATTTCCACAACCTCGCATCCTAACAGTTTGCTCAGTTTGTCAGTATGTATCTTGTCACCCGCTTTTTCTACCAGGTCCATCATGTTGACAGCCATAACAACCGGAATACCCAGTTCCATGATCTGTGTGGACAGATACAGGTTACGTTCGATGTTGGTACCATCTACGATGTTGATGATCGCATCTGGTCTTTCATTGATCAGATAGTTTCTGGCTACGACTTCTTCCAGAGTGTATGGAGACAGGGAATAGATACCCGGTAAGTCCATGATAGTCACATCTTTATGACCTTTTAACTTACCTTCTTTTTTCTCCACCGTTACGCCCGGCCAGTTACCTACAAACTGATTGGAACCGGTCAGCGCATTAAACAATGTTGTCTTACCGCAGTTAGGATTACCTGCTAATGCAATTTTCACTGACATTTTTCTGCTCCTTTTTCTTATTTGTTGAAATGCTGTTTTACATTCCTACTAATTTTTGGTCTGTGCTATCTTTTATTAGTTTTCGCTAATGCACAGGCAAAAAAATTATTCTACCTCGATCATTTCAGCATCCGCTTTACGAAGGGATAATTCATACCCTCTTACCGTCACTTCCACCGGATCACCAAGCGGTGCCACTTTGCGAACGAATACACTTACACCTTTGGTGATACCCATGTCCATGATTCTTCTTTTTACGGGGCCTTCACCATGCAATCTCTTTACTGTGACTGTCTGTCCAACAGCAATCTCTTTCAGAGTTTTCATAACATTCTCCCTCTTTCCTTGATAATCCGCCTACTTATACCATGATGCGGTTTGCCATATCTTTTCCGATGGCCACACGTGAATCTTTCACATTCACGATCAGGTTTCCCTCGATTTCAGACACGACCGTAACCTCTCCTCCAGTTACAAATCCAAGATTCTCAAGGAATTTTCTTGTCTCTTCTTTTCCGCCAACCTTTTTGATTGTGTTAGTTTCTCCTGGTTTTACCATAGATAACGGCATCATATCAACCTCTTTTCTTCATTGTGAACATATCAATGTTGTTCCTTACTGGCGTTAGTATATGCTAATATTCATTAGATGTCAAGTACTTATTGGAAATTTTTTTCAATAAGTATTTTCACAGTAACATTATTCACACGTTTGCTCATGGAAAAAACATGTTTGTCAGTTGAATTTTTGTAATAGTTATGCTATACTTATCTATACTTGATGGTAACTGTTCAATGTTTTGTATCACAGATACGATCTTCTGGACAGCTGCTTTTCTTTTAGTCATTTTTAGTGGAATTGTTCATGAAGGGGGTTTGTAATATGGCAAAAAATGAATCAGCAGAAAATTATCTGGAGACGATTCTGATACTGAGTAAAAAACTTCCTGTTGTTCGTTCCGTAGATATCGCCACTGAATTAGGTTATAAAAAATCCAGTGTAAGTGTGGCAATGAAGCACCTGAGAGAACATCAGCATATCACAGTCACTGATGCCGGATTCATATATCTTACCGAATCCGGGAAAGAGATTGCAGACATGATTTATGAGCGGCACGAGCTGCTCTCTTCCTGGCTGATGCATCTGGGGGTACCGGAAGAGATTGCAACAGAAGATGCCTGCAAGATGGAGCACGTGATCAGTAAGGAGAGTTTTGAGGCTATTAAGAAGCATGTGGGTATGCTGTCGTAAGTGTTGAGAAATCGAAATTTAGAAGTCGACCTTTTATTTTTTAAGGTTGGCTTCTTTTTTTGTTTGTTCCTATACGGACGCAAGAGGAAGGCAGAGCCAGGATGGCACGACGTGGGCAGGGCAACTTTAAGCTAGCCGCTAACTTCGGCTATAGTTCACGAGGGTCAGCTGACCCTCGCGAAAGCCTACGTAATCGTCGGATCTTAAAGCTTGCCCTAGCTCCGCCTTCCTCTTGCTGGGTTTCGGCACTATTTTTCTATCGCCTGCTTCACACTTTCAAACACATCCTGAAACGCCGCCCCACTCTCCTTGCAGAGCCGAACCACCGATTCATACTCAGGATAAACTTTTTTCATACCATCTTTCTCACAGATCTTCACTTCCGCCTCCCCGTAAGGTGTCTGTACCGTCTTTTTACTTCTCCGAAGCACCGTCCGGTCCATCTTCTGTCTGCGGATCCCAATGGTCGTTGTTTCCCGGAAGATGATATTTTCCAGTTTTTCTCTGTCTTCTTCCATGCAGATCACATTCAGCTGCCACCCAGGGCGGTTTTTCTTCATGTATACAGGGGTGTAATGCACATCTCTTGCACCGGCTTCCATCAGTGCACCGAGAACATAGCCAAGCTGTTCACCGGTACTGTCGTCGATGTTGGCTTCCAGTTTACAGATCTTATCTTCCTGTTTCTCTTCCGTCTCGATCAGCATCGCGCGAAGGATACCCGGGCACTCGTATATACGTTTTCCGGCGCCGATTCCCACATTGAGGATGCGGAATGTCTCCGGAAGTGTTTCTTCTGTGCGGACTGCTGCCGCAAAAGCTGCTCCGGTCGGAGTTACCAGTTCTCCTTCCACCTGTGTCATCCTGAGTTTCAGACCGCTGTCCTGGATAATATTGATAACTGCCGGAACCGGAACCGGAAGGATGCCATGCTGACAGCGCACGGTTCCCTTTCCCTCACAAAGAAACGGAACAATTACACCATCCACCTGCAAACTGTCCATACAGACCGCAGCTGCAACAATATCCACGATAGAATCCACGGCTCCCACCTCATGAAAATGCACCTGATCTTCCGGTACATTGTGTGCCTTCGCCTCCGCTTTCGCCAGAATCCGGAAAATATCTTTTGCCAGTTCTTTCGCCGTATCCGTCATGTCACACCGGTCAATGATCGGGAAAATATCTCCCAGTCCGCGATGTTCGTGATGATGATGGTGATGCTCCTCATGTCCAGTTTCTTCCTGCGCATGCATCGCTTCCGCCTGCACCGGATCATGATGATGCCCGGCTGTTTCTGCGTGATCCTGGTGATGCTCATGGCCGTGATGATGGTCATGGTCATGCGTATGGCCGTGTCCGTGAAGATACTCCATATCATGATCGTGATTTTCATGCTCCGCATCCAGTTTTACCAGGAAATCCCAGGCATCGATCCCGGACTTTTTCACCTGCTTTAATTCATAAGAAAATCCTTCCACCGGCATATGATCCAACACACAAAACAGCGGTGTCCGGTCTTTCATAAGACCGGACAGTGCCGCAACTGTCATATCTCCGCTGATTCCCGAATAACATTCCAAATATAATTTCTGTCCCATTTCCCTGTTTCCCCTGCCTGATTTCTTTTACTTTTAAAACGCTCCCGATGAACAAACTTCGTTTGCTCCCGCTCGCTAACGCTCATTATTTCGTGATTTCATCACTCCATAATTTCGCCGTTCGTCAAGAGTGAGCAAGCTCCCTCTGACTCTCTTGCGCTCATTATATCATGAACTAATATATTTCTGTATTCTTAATTTCTGTATTCTCTGTGTTTTCTGCTATTCCATCATATTCTCAATAAAAATTCCATATCCTTTTGTCGGATCATTGACAAACACATGGGTTATCGCTCCGATCAGTTTCCCGTTCTGCAGCACAGGGGAACCGCTCATTCCCTGGACAATTCCACCGGTTCGGGAGAGAAGATCATCATCCGTGATTCGCAGAACAAAACATTTATTGGTATCTCTTGCATTGCTGTCGATCTCAAGAATCTCACACTGATATTCCCGGATTCCATCACCGATATCACAGCGGATCTCCGCTTTTCCTGTCTGAATCTCCTGTTTGAGTCCTGTCGGTATCTTTTTCATGGATTCTGTATATTTTCCGGGTTCCATCTGCCCACGGATACCATACTGAGAATTCCCACATATCGTTCCGATCCGGTTTTCTTCCCTGTAATTGATCACGCCCCGAAGTTCCCCCGGTGTACCGGCTGTACCTTTACGGATAGAAAGAATATCTGCACGGTAAAGATCACCGTCAGAAATTTCCAGTCTTTCTCCCGTGTCTGCATCACTGATTCCATGACCAAGTGCTCCAAATGTTCCATTCGGCTCCACATACGTAAGTGTTCCGATCCCCTGAATATTATCCCTAACCCAGATACCGAGTTTATAGGAACCATCTTCAGTCTCCACCGGTGTCATCTCCAGCTTTATCGTCTCCTGGTGGCGGATCACCTGCAGTTCCATCGGTTCTCCCTGATTCTCTCTTACCAGCTGCATCAGCTGCCTTTTCCCTGTAAGTACTTTCCCATCGATCTCACAGATATAATCTCCCGACTGGATAATATGTTCTGCCGGTGTCCTGCGGATTCCTTCCCGATCCGTGATCTCACCACTGTCAATCACAAGAACACCTTTCGTCTCCATATAGATCCCTACAGGCGATCCACTGACCAGCACTTCCTGCTTTTCCACCGTATGAACCTTAATGGTTTTCAGAGGCAGCATTCCCAGCCATTTGCAACGGATCTGATAACTGTCATTTTGTGAAACCTCCACTGTTTCATCGTAAGAAATCAATGGTTCATTAAAAAATGTTTCCCAGTCCGTCTCTTCATCGGCATAGACAAATATTTCATCCGGTATACGATCTTTCAAAGTTCCATATATTAATATAAACAGGCCCAGCAGCGTCCCCACCAGAGCACACCACAAAAATTTTTGATATTTTTTCTGTTTTTCCTGCAAGTTTCCGCCACATCCTTTCGTTTTATCTTCTTCGTTAGTATGTGACAAACCATTTATTTCACACTTGCAGTTTTTTGTTGTTTTTCATTATTTATCCAGCAGCTTTGAGAATTCTTTCTCAGACATTGGTTTATAATAGTAATATCCCTGCAGATAATCACAGCCGTGGATACATACGAAATCGCTCTGCTGTTTATTTTCAATTCCCTCTGCTACAACCTTCATTCCCATTCGATGTGCCATGTCGATAATGGATATCACAATTGCATCGCTCTTTGGATTTTTTCCGATTTTTTTCACAAATCCCATATCTATTTTCAATGCATCAAAGGTGTAATCCCGAACAGTCTCAAATGTTGAAATTCCAGTCCCGAAATCATCCAGAAAAATCTGAACACCTTCTCTTCTCAGGCTTTCCAGAAATTCTTCCCCCTGTTTGTCAATAATTGTGTATGCAGATTCTATGATTTCATAACGGAAATATTGTTTTGGTACTTTAGTTTCCTGAAGCTCTGTACAGATCCGCTCCATCAACCGGCTGTTCATCAGATCCATACGGGAAAGATTGACTGCTACCGGAATCATACGTTTTCCTTTACGATAGCGTTCTTCCTGGAACCTGCGGACCGTCTGGTCTATATAGGTGTCCAGTTTTGTAATATAACCGCTGTCTTCCAGTTCCGGCACAAAAACAGAGGGAATCATCGGCCCTTCACCTGAACTGTTCCAACGGACCAATGCTTCTGCCGATACAATCTGTCCTGTTTTTCCTTCCACTACTGGTTGATAACATACCACAAATTCTTCCTGTTCCAATGCTTTTTCCAGATTCAGAAGTGCCCGGTTCTTCTGTTCGTATTCTATCCTCATATCTTCCTGATAGATCGCATATGGCTGCACATACTGATTGGAAATTTTATTTTTTGCTATTTTTGCCAGATCGCACATCTGAGAAACATCCAGCTTACATTGCTTTGGAATATAGTAAATACCACAGCGTCCGTATATTTCCACCTGTTTTTCCCCGATTTGCATCTGATACTGCAGAAGTTTTCCCAGTGCCGCAAGTTCCAGATTTTTTACATCGACAAGTGCCTGAAAACGATCTGCAGCCACACGCCCCAGTGCCAGTGGACGAAGCATACTGTTCTGGATCCAGTCCATATAAGAGCGGAGGATTCTATCACCGTTTTCGTATCCATAGACAGCATTCAGGCCGGAAAATTTGCGGATATTAAAATAAATAATCGCAAATTGATACCGATCCGCATTCTTTTTTAAAATGTTTTCTGTCTTTCTGACAAATCCGTCACGGTTCAGATAATCGGTGAGCGGATCTTTTTCCATTTCCACTGTCCGGTCTTCCACTGCGATCAGTACTTCCCGATATTCTTTATCCAGCCACTGGTAGGTATATCGTTCCGCTCCCCGGTCAGCATTGTACACCGTAAAAGAATATGTCCCTGCCACCTGCAGATTTTCTTCCATCGTATTCAGGCCGGCAGAGGTTCGAAACCATTCTCTGCTCTTTTTCTGTATACATTTTTCACTGAGTTCACGGATGAATCCTTCATACTCCAGCGGACTGTCACATGGGATTTCCGTGTTCTCAAATGTATGTTTTCGAACAAATACTGTATTTTCCTGAATATCCAGTACAGCGATCATCCGGTATTTATCCCTGAGCAACATATGAGTCATTACACGATTAATATAAGGAATCGTATCATTTCGCCAGATTGCGCAACACTCAACGGTGTGATCCACCGGATGTTCGAACATCTCTATATTAACGGTATAACAGGTAATGTATTTTCCTTTTCGAAAACGATATCCAAGCTGTATGTGCCTCTGCCCCGTCTGGAAAATACGCAATAGTTCCTCTTTCAAAAATGTTCTGCGAAATTTCTTCTCTTCCTCATTATCCAGAATATAGGGATAAATCTGTTTTTGCAGCCAGTGCGTCACGCCGCCCGGACGTCCTGTCTCATCCTCCCAGCAGGCTTTTTCTGGGTTTTTCACTTCCCGGACAATATTGTCGGTAATGTTGATATAAAACCCATACTGATCCCCGTCTTCACCTGTCATCAGTCGCTGGATTCGCTTTTCATATGGTGTTTCTTTTAAGGATCCCTCCATGGTATTCCACCTGCCTTTTGTTTCTTTTGTTTCTTCTTTTTCTTATATCTCTTCTTTTTTCTTTCGTGCCAGTTCTTTCATCTCTTTTGCACTTTCCATCGTGTGTTCCGTAATCTGTGCACCACCAAGAATCCTTGCGATCTCTAACGCTGAATCTTCCTCATTCAACAGACGGATCTGTGTTCTTGTTATCTGATGGTCTGTCTTTTTCGCAATCTCAAAATGCTCATCTGCCATCGCTGCGATCTGCGGAAGATGGGTAATACAGATCACCTGATGATTTCTTCCGATCACTGCCATCTTCTCCGACACTTTCTGCGCCGTTCTTCCGCTGATACCGGTATCGATCTCATCGAAGATCAATGTCTCCGTCTCATCCTTATCCGCAAGAATCGTCTTGATTGCCAGCATAATACGGGAAAGTTCACCGCCGGATACCACTTTCGCCAGCGGTCGCAGCGGTTCTCCGGGATTCGTGGAAATAGTAAAACAGATTTTGTCATTTCCGTTTGCCGTGTAATGCTCTGTCGTTTCGAAATCAATCTCAAATTTCACATCCAGAAAATTCAGATCCTGCAAGCCCTGAATAATTCGGCCTTCCAGCTGTTTCCCATAAACTTTACGCAGTTCGGACAGTTCTTCACAGACAGATGCCAGTTCTGTCTCTGCCTTCTGCATCTCTTTTTCCAGTTTTTCTTTATACTGCTCAAAATGATACAGTCGGTCCAGATCTTTTTGTTTTTCTTCCTGACATGTCAGAATCTCTTCCACCGTAGAACCGTATTTTGCCTTCATACGGTTAAGCAGATTCAGTCTCTGCTCCGTCTCATAGAATTCTTCTTCAGAAAATGTCATGCTTTCCACATAATCACTGACTTCCCGGTTCACATCTGACAGCAGACTTTCCACATCCTGTAACAGACTGGCAATCTGTTGCAGAGATTCATCCACTCCCAGCATCCGGTTTGTCTCCTGTACCGCCCGGCCCACCAGATCCTGTGCACCGTTATCATTTCCCGTATACCCTTTGACGGCTGCCATGGCTTCCAGAATATTTCTGCCCGATGACATTTTTTTATACTGTTTTTCCAGTTCTTCGTCCTCGCCCGGACGAAGCCCTGCTTCCTCTATCTCCTGAAGCTCAAATTCCAGAAAAGAAATCTCCCGTTTTCTGGTTTCCTCATCCAGCTGATAGGAAGTCAGTTCCTTCTTTTTCTGACTCCAGATCTGAAAACGCTCCCGGACTTCCTGTTTTTTCTCCTGGATCTCTTCTTTTCCGTAGGCGTCCAAAATTATTAACTGCTGATCCTGATATAACAGAGACTGATGCTCATGCTGTCCGTGTATATCCAAAAGAAGAGAAGATATCTCCCGGATCTGGGCAGCCGTACATACTTCACCGTTTAACCTGCTGATACTCCGGTTCCCGGTAAGTTTTCTGGATATAATAATCTGCCCTTCTTCCACAGAGATTTCCTTCTCTTTCAATCGTTCCACACATCTTGGATTGTCTACCTGAAAAATCAGTTCCACCAGCGCAGGCTTTTCTTCATCGCGCAGCATCTCTCTGGACATTTTCTGTCCCAGCGCAAGGTTTACGGAACCCATCAGGATGGATTTGCCGGCTCCTGTTTCACCGGTAAGAATATTTAATCCCGGCCCGAATTCTACTTCTGCCTCATCAATGAGAGCCAGGTTTTTTACATGTAAATATGTTAGCATTCTGCTCCTTTTTCCTAACTTTTGTCTGTTTTCGGTAACTATCCGGTTATTTCCCTCTGCATAGTTACATTCTGTTGCTGAAAACTTTGTCTACATAATCATTTTTCGAATCTTTTCCATCAGTACCAGGCCTTCATCCACACTTCGTGCCACGCACATCAGTGTATTGTCTCCTGCGATACTGCCCACGATCTCGGGAATCTGCATCTCATCCAGTGCAGCTGCCGCAGCCATCGCCATACCGGATACGGTCTTTACCACCAGAATATTCTGTGCCAGATCCATGGACTGGAACGAAGTACGCAGCACATCGGTATATTTTCTGCTCATTTCCTGATCCACGCTCTGCAGCACCGCATAGCGGGAACCTCCGCCCGGTTTTGATATTTTCGTCAGTTTCAACTCCCGGATATCTCTGGATACTGTAGCCTGAGTAACCTGAAATCCACTTTCATTCAATTTCTCTGCCAGTTCTTCCTGGGTCTCGATGTCATACTGACTGATCAGACGGATGATCTGGGAATGTCTTTCTATCTTCATGATTGTTCGCTCCTAATTATTTCGCATCTTCTTCCGAAGAGTTTCCAGAAAACTAATGTTATTGATCTTGATGATCCGGGTGGCTTTCGTCGACTTCTCAATTCTGATCCGGTCGCCTGTCACCATTGGCATCGCAGCTGCCCCGTCAAAATACGCCATTCCCTTTTCGATGCCGCCTTCTTTTCCTTCTCCCAGTTCTACCTCGATCACATCTTCCGGTGCAAATACTATGCTTCTGGTATTCAGGGTATGAGGTGCCAGCGGCGTCATAAGAATCATGGATGCTGCCGGAGATATGATCGGTCCGCCGGCAGACAGACTGTAGCCGGTAGATCCGGTGGGTGTTGAAATAATGATACCATCTGCCTTGTACGTATTCAGATAGGTATCATTGACATAATTATTAAATCGTACCACACGCAACGAGCCTTCTCTGCTGATGACAATATCATTCAGAGCGATATCACTGTTCTCTGCCTGTCCTTCATGAATCAGCGTACCGAACAGCATCATTCTTTTTTCAATCGTAAAACGGTCACTCATCAGCCGGTCCAGTGCCGGATAGATGGAATATTGATCGATCTCTGCCAGATAACCCAAAGTACCCATATTGATACCAAACAGCGGGATCTCCAGATCTACCACATCCCGGGCCGCCTGAAGAAGCGTTCCGTCTCCCCCAAGCACGATGATACACTCCGTCCCCCCGGGAATCCTCTCCGGATCTGTATAGGAGTAAGACTGTCCTTCTTTTTTCTCACCTGCCGGTAAAATCACACATACCTTCCGATGTTTTTCCAGATAATCCGCAATCTTCCTGGCAACCGCCTGATTTTTCCCTCTTCTGTTTTCCGCTCCGTTTGCTATGATCGTAAATTTATCCATGATATTCTCTTCCTGTTTTCAGCTGCCTCTTCTGTCTCCTACCGTTTCTGTGCCGGATGCGGAGTTGTTGAGGACAGTTCTTTATGTGCTGCCTCCACTACTTCATCAATCTTAAACGGTACTTCTTCGCAGTGTTCTCCTTCCGGAAGTTTCTTCAGGTGCAGCAGATACTCGATATTTCCCTCCGGTCCCTTGATCGGAGAAAATTCCAGATGGCACGGTGCAAAAGAGATGCTCTGCGCATAGGCGGTTACCATCTCAATCACTTCCCGGTGAACTGCCGGATCTCTCACCACACCCTTTTTCCCTACTTTTTCTCTTCCTGCTTCGAACTGCGGTTTGATCAGACATACGACTTCTCCGTCTTCGGTCAGAAGATTTCTTACCGGAAGAAGCACTTTGGTCAGAGAGATAAAGGATACATCAATCGAGGTAAACTGGGATAATTCCTGAATGTCTTCCGGCACGACATAGCGGATATTTGTCCGTTCCATGCAGACAACACGTTCATCGTTACGCAGTTTCCAGTCCAGCTGTCCGTGCCCCACATCAATAGAATATACCTTTACCGCACCATTTTGCAACATACAGTCTGTAAATCCTCCGGTAGAAGCACCTACATCCATACATACCTTGTCTTTCAGGGTAACACCAAAATGTGTCATCGCTTTCTCCAGTTTCAGTCCGCCTCTGCTGACATAGGGTAACGTATGGCCTTTTACGGTGATTTCCACAGTGTCTTTAAACATGGAGCCCGCCTTATCTTCTCTCTGTCCGTCAACCAGCACATTTCCCGCCATAATAATCGCTTTCGCTTTTTCTCTTGACGGTGCCAGTCCACGGCTGACTACCAGTACATCCAATCGTTCTTTCATTCTTGTATCTCCTGTCTCATTTCTGCATTGTAACTATTCCGGTAATTGCTCAGTACTTTTCTGTTGTTCTTCTTTCCATCGAAGAATTCTCTCTGTCACAGATGCACTGTCCATCTGCTGCTGATGCATCAGATCTTCCACACTTCCATGCGGAACAAATTTGTCTTCGATCGCTACGATCCGAACTGCCGGACTGTGCAGTCTGCTTCCATAATATGTCATTACCTGTTCCCCGAAACCACCGGACTTTACATTTTCCTCCATAGTCACGATCAGGCTGTGATCCTCTCTCAGTATCTCCAGCAGATCCATATCCAGCGGTTTCACAAACCGCATGTTTACCAGAGTAGGTTCATATCCGCAGTTTCGAAGATTTTCTGTTACCTGTACGGCTGTCCGTACCATATTGCCCACTGCCAGAATAGCAATTTCTTTTCCTTTTTCCAGAATTTCCGCTTTTCCCATCTCGATCGGGGCACGGTAATCTTCCAGACCTGTATAGGCTTCTCCTCTCGGATAACGGATGGCAACCGGGCTCTTCTGGCGTATGGCAAATTTCAGCATATCAGACAGTTCCCATTTGTTTTTCGGTGCCATGACCGTCATATTCGGCATCATGGACAGATAACTCAGATCAAAGCAGCCGTGATGGGTCTCTCCATCGCTTCCCACCAGACCGGCACGATCCACGGCAAATACAACCGGCAGATTCTGCATACATACATCATGAAGGATCTGATCAACTGCACGCTGCAGGAAAGAAGAATAAATGGCCACCACCGGACGAAGACCGCCAAGTGCCAGTCCTGCCGCAAAAGTCACCGCATGCTCTTCTGCTATTCCCACATCGAATAATCGTTCCGGGAACATATTACCAAACCGTTTCAAACCGGTTCCCGGTACCATAGCTGCGGATACGGCTACCACATCCGGTTCCCGATCACCAAATTTTCTCATGACAGTCGAAAAAATATCTGTATAGGATGGATTTCCATTCGATTTTGGAAGTCCGGTTTCTATCTCATAAGGTGCTGCCCCGTGAAATCTGGCCGGATGGCGCATCGCCGGTTCATATCCACGGCCTTTTTCTGTCAGCACATGGATCAGTACCGGACCCTGCTTCCGTTTTGCTTCCTGCAACACTTTTCCCAGTTGCCGCATATCGTGTCCATCCACCGGACCAAGATAGGTCAGTCCCATATTTTCAAAAAGCATTCCAGGAATCACCAGCTGTTTGATGCTACTTTTTGTCTTATGAAGTGCATCCACCATGCCATCTCCTACTTTAGGAATCTTTTTCAGAGCGTTGGTTACGCCCATTTTCAGCTCAGTATAAGGTGCCGCCATCCGGATATGATCCAGATAGGAGGACATTCCACCCACATTCCGGGTAATGGACATCTCATTATCATTCAAAATAATAATAAAATTCTTCTTTAATTCCGCCGCATTATTCAACGCTTCATACGCCATACCGCCGGTCAGCGCTCCATCACCGATCACAGAAACAACCTGATAGTTCTCCCCTTTCAGGTCTCTCGCCTGCACCAGCCCCAGTCCTGCAGATATTGAAGTAGAACTGTGCCCGGTATCAAACGCATCACAGTCGCTTTCTTTTCTCTTCGGAAATCCACTTAAGCCACCCGTCTTTCGAAGGGTGGCAAACTGTTCTTTTCTTCCTGTCAGAATCTTATGTGTATAAGCCTGATGACCTACATCCCAGACCAGCTTATCTTCCGGAAAATGTAAAAATCGGTGCAAAGCAATGGTCAGTTCCACCACACCCAGATTCGATGCAAGGTGTCCGCCGGTCTCACTGAGCGACCGGATCAAAAAATCACGGATTTCCTGTGCCAGCTGCTCACATTCCGAAAGAGATAATTGTTTTACATCATTCGCCTCTTTGATCTTTTCCAGTATCATACGCATTCATCCTTTTTAATTTCTCCTGTTCACCAGATATCCTATCAATTCCCGGAGAAATTCATTTTTCTGAGGAAATGTATCCAGAAGTTCCAGTGCTTCCTCTGAAATTCTCTCCACGTCCTTCGCCGCACCCTCAAGTCCGCGAAGTGTCACATAGGTCTGTTTCTGATTCTTTTCATCGCTGTGAATCGGTTTTCCCAGTTCTTCTTCCGTGCTTGTCACATCCAGGATATCGTCCCGGATCTGGAACGCCAGCCCTACTTTACTGCCGATCTGTTCCATCTGCGCGTTCTCTTCCTCTGTGGCTCCTGCCAGAATCGCTCCCACCATCAGGGAAGCCTCAATCAGAGCCGAGGTTTTGTTTTCATATATATAATCCAGCATCTGACGCCCCATGGGTTTTCCTTCGTTGGTCACATCCACGCTCTGGCCCCCGAGCATCCCATACATGCCGGTCTTTCTCGTAAGTAATGCCATGGCTTTTCCAATCGCCGGATTCGCCGGCTCCAGGGAAAATGCCGTACTGGCTGTCTCATATGCATAATTCAATAATGCATCTCCGCTTAAGATTCCCAGTGCTTCCCCATATACCGCATGGGTAGTCTTTTTTCCCCGCCGGTACAAATCGTTATCAATTGCCGGGAGATCATCGTGAATCAGAGAAGATGTGTGGATCATCTCCATCGCCGCCTGAAATGGCTCAATGATAGCCGATGTTCCTCCAAACATCCGATATGTCTCTCCCATCAGGATCGGACGCAGCCGTTTTCCACCGGCTTCCATGCTGTAATTCATAGCTTCTGCCAGCTGTGCGGCAAAGCCTTCTTCTTTCGGAAGATACTTTCGAATCATGTCTTCGCATTCCAGTTTCTTTTCCTGCAATTCTTTTTCAAAATTCACTCTGTTCACCAACCTTACGGGATTTTTCATCATTTTGTAATGGTTATCATTTTTTTCTCTACCGTGTCAATCTTACTGTTACACGTTTTCACCAGTTCCATACCTTTCTGATATAAGGCAAAAGAATCTTCCAGCGAAATATCTTTTCCTTCCAGCTTTTCCAGGATCGCATCAAGCTCCTGAAACGCCTCTTCCATGCTTACTGTTTTTCTTGGCATATACTCTGTCTCTTTTCTATTTCTAATACCTGTCAGTGACAGCTATTCACAGTTATCCGGTTCTTTGTCTCTACTGGCATTCCACTCCTCCGAATGCTCTGTTTTTTCTACATTCGACCAGATCACACCATCTTTCACATAAGTTTTCATCCGTTCTCCCACCGTAACCTGATTTACCGAAGAGATCCGGGTTCCGTCCTCATGTTCCATATAGCCGAGTCCCTGCTGCAGTTTTTCGAGTGGAGATACGCCGCGCAACCGTTCCGCATACAGATACAGTCTTGTTTTCTCCATCTGCAGCTTCTTTTCCATCCGCTCGGTAAGTTTCTCTTCCGCCCGCAGCAGATACATCCGTTTCTCCCGGATCTGGTTTTCAGGACTAAGATACGCCAGACGTGCTGCTTTCTCAGTCAGTCTCTGTCTGGTCATCTCCAGTCTGCTGTCCATAGACAGCTCCAGTCTCCGCACATAACCTGCGAGCACTTCCTGCCAGCCGCGATAATCAAAGACAGCAAGTTCCGCTGCCGCCGACGGTGTCGGTGCTCGAAGATCCGCTACATAATCAGCGATCGTCACATCCGTCTCATGACCTACCGCAGAAATGATCGGTGTGGTACAGTTAAAAATCGCCCTTGCCACGATTTCTTCGTTAAATGCCCAAAGATCCTCCATGGATCCTCCTCCACGGCCGACAATGATCACATCCACACCAAGTTGATCCAGCGCTTCGATTCCTTCCACGATGCTTTCTGCCGCATCCTCTCCCTGCACCCTGGCAGGATAGAGAATAATCTGCACATATGGATTTCTCCGGGCTGTTACATTTCGGATATCCTGAATAACCGCACCGGTTGGTGCAGTCACTACACCCAGCGTTTTGATAAATGAAGGGATCGGCTGTTTGTACTCCGGTGCGAACATTCCCATATCTTCCAGTTCTTCTTTTAATGCAAGAAACCGTTCATAAAGAATCCCGGCACCCTCCAGTGTGATCTTCCTCGCATACATCTGGTATTTGCCATCCCGCTCGTATACATCCACGCTGCCTGTTACAACCACCCGGTCGCCATTTTTCATGGCAAATGCCAGTCCTTTTCTCTGTCCCGCAAACATCACACAGGCCAGAGAACCACTGCCATCCTTCAGGGAAAAATAGATATGTCCGGAACTGTGATATTTGCAGTTGCTCACCTCACCGCCTACCGAGATCCTACTCAGCATAAAGTCCTGGGTGAACATATTTTTAATATATCTGTTGACCTGCTCTACCGAATATACGTTACTCATCCGCTTCTTTTGCCAGTTTTCCGAGTACACCGTTGATAAATGCCGGAGCTTCGCTACCGCCGAACTTTTTCGCCAGTTCTACCGCTTCGTTGATTGCCACTTTTCCGGGTACATCGTCATCATAACGCAGTTCATAGACTGCCAGACGCAGGATAGAAAGTTCTACTTTACCCATGCGGCTGGTTTTCCATCCTTTACTTGCCTCGTTCAGTGCTGCATCGATCTCCGGCAGTTTTTCACGGATCTTTTCATATTTTTCCTGAATATAACTCTGATCTTTTTCCTGAATATCTTCGATTGTTTCCAGATACAGTTGTTTCTGTTCTGCCATCTCCTGATTGTCGTTAAATTCTGTCATAAACAGCAGCTGAAAAATGCTTTCTCTTAATTCTCTTCTTCCCATGGTTTTCTCCTCGTATTCGCCAGTAGTAAAAAAGGGAGCCTTCATCCAGACCCCCTTTCCTTCCGTCCTGCGTTCTATTTTATTTTTCCTCTTCCAGTGCCACACCGGCAATGCTGATGTTTACATCGGAAACTTCCAGACCAGTCATATTTTCAATGGCTGTTTTTACCTTTTCCTGTACTTTTTTACAGGTTTCCGGAATACTGTATCCATATTCCAGATTCAGGTTCAGATTCACGCATACCACGTTCTCCAGAACATCTACTTTCACACCTTTGGACAGGTTTTTCATACCCAGTTTTCCAACCAGTTCGTTGGTAATATTTCCTGCCATAGAAGCCACACCTTCTACTTCGGTAGCTGCCAGGCCTGCGATAATTGCCACAACCTCGTCTGCAATCTGTACTTTTCCAATAGTCTGATCGTCATATATGGTATACGTATCACGCATATCTTTTTTATTATCTGTCATTTCAAACCCTCCTTATAATCAAGAGTTTTCCCGGCTGTTGTCTGATTTTTCAGTCAGGAACCATTATTTATATCTATTATATCAAAAATTTACATAAAATGAAAGGGGGATTGCCTTAGTTTTTACTGAATTCTTCCAGTTGCAGATTCTCGTTTCGATCAAGCGTCATTCCCACACTCCAGGAGTTTACAAACAGGAGCAGTGGATTGCCTTTCATATCTTTTACTTTCTTCATATCTGAGGTTCCGGTCAGTTTTTCCACATCGATTTCTTCTTTGTTTGCGATCCAGCGAATATGTTCATATGGCAGATTTTCCAGACGGATATCTACGTTGTATTCGTTTTCCAGGCGGTATTTTAACACGTCGAACTGCAGCACACCGACAACTCCGACAATGATCTCTTCCATTCCTCCCATGTATTCCTGGAAGATCTGGATAGCTCCTTCCTGGGCGATCTGGTTGACACCTTTGACGAACTGTTTTCGCTTCATGCTGTCTAACAGACGGACTCTTGCAAAATGTTCCGGTGCAAAAGTCGGAATACCTTCATAGGCAAATTTATTGCCCGGTGTACATACAGTATCTCCGATAGAGAAGATACCCGGGTCAAAGACACCGATGATATCTCCCGCGTATGCTTCTTCCACGATATGACGATCCTGTGCCATCATCTGCTGTGGCTGGGACAGACGCATTTTTTTATCGCCCTGTACATGATAAACCTCCATTCCGGCATCAAATTTACCGGAGCAGATACGCATGAATGCGATTCGGTCTCTGTGGGCTTTGTTCATATTGGCCTGAATCTTGAAGACAAATGCAGAGAAATCTTCCGTCATCGGATCGATCACACCACAGTCTGCCGTTCTTGGCAGCGGTGAAGTGGTCATAGTCAGGAAATGCTGCAGGAAAGTTTCCACACCGAAGTTTGTCAGGGCGGATCCGAAGAATACCGGGGAAAGTTTTCCGCAACTTACAGCTTCCATATCAAATTCCGCACTTGCGCCATCTAAAAGTTCGATTTCATCCATCAGCTGTTCTTTCTGATCCGGATCCATGACCTCATCAATTTTTGCATCGTCAACATCAAGTTCTTCGATATGGCCTTCTTTGGTTCCTTTCATGGTATCGGAGAAGGTCAGAACTTTTCTGGTATCTCTGTCGTAGACACCGCGGAATTTTTTTCCGGATCCAATCGGCCAGTTGACCGGACAGGTAGGGATACCGAGCTCTTTTTCAATATCATCTAAAAGTTCAAAGGTATCATTGGCATCGCGGTCCATCTTATTGATGAAGGTGAAGATCGGGATGTGGCGCATGGCACAGACTTTGAAAAGTTTTCTGGTCTGCGCCTCCACTCCTTTGGACGCATCGATGACCATCACAGCAGAATCGGCTGCCATCAGGGTTCGATACGTATCTTCAGAGAAGTCCTGATGTCCCGGGGTATCCAAGATATTGATGCAGTAGCCGTCGTAATTGAACTGGAGTACGGAGGAGGTTACTGAGATTCCTCGTTCTTTCTCGATTTCCATCCAGTCGGATACCGCATGACGGGCAGTAGCTTTTCCTTTTACGCTTCCGGCGAGATTGATGGCTCCGCCGTAGAGAAGGAATTTTTCCGTCAGAGTGGTTTTTCCGGCATCAGGGTGAGATATAATGGCGAAGGTTCGTCGTTTTTGAATTTCATTTGTATAATCTGTCACAGGGGGTCCTCCATTTTTCGGTTTGAATTGGCATCATATTTTTGCTCATACGGTAAATATTTTAGTATATGAGATTTGTGGATGTCAAGGGGTGATTCCCGTTTTCTTTCATCTTCTATATCTGTTGTTACTGTTCACTCCGTACCCGGTAACACGCTTTGCGGTAACACGCTTTGCGATATCCCGTCATAGGAGTTTGACAGTTGAATATAAGAAAAATGCTCGCAGGCCTTATGGTACCTGCTTTTTTTCGTCAAATTATTTGTTTTATTTTATCATAAAAAAAATCGCTAACCCCCAGTAAAATCAAGGGGGTACAGCGATTTTTTTTGTTTTGTAACTGTCAAAGATGGGATTATATATCGTTTTATTATTTTCAGTCAACGGGACACGCTTATTTTTACAGATATTTTTGTCCAGGTCAAAAGAAGGCAAAAGAAAAATGGCGATACTGTACAGTCTGCTTTCTCTGCACAGTATCGTCATTTTCATGGTTACGATGACTACTGAATAGTACAGTGTTTCATAAATAACTATACCATACTTATTTAATTATCTTCAGTTCATACTCTCTTGTTCCAAGACCAATCTTTTCTGCCTGATCCAGCGTTGCTTTCCACTCGATATTCGGATTGGAATCTTTGAAATGATCGTGATGGCAGTGCCATCCTTCCTCTGCCAAATGTTCTCCCAGCTGGCTGTTTGCAATCGGTGTGGCTTTCAGACAGGCATCTGCACACGCCTGATCCAGTGCTACCGGGTCAAAACTTGCAAACATTCCGATATCCGGAAGAATCGGCGCATCGTTTTCTCCATGGCAATCACAGTTCGGGCTGATATCCTGTACCAGTGCAATATGGAAATGCGGACGTCCATGACAGACAGCCTGTGCATATTCAGCCATTTTACGGTCAAGAAGTTCATTGGCACTGCTGTTTGGATTATATACCGCGTCAAAACTGCAGGCTCCGATGCATCGTCCGCAGCCTTTACACTTATCGTAATCAATCACTGCTTTTTTATTGACATATGTAATCGCATCACTGCCGCATTCCTTTGCGCAGCGGTGGCAGCCACGACAGACTTCCTCATTGATCGCCGGTTTTCCACTTGCATGCTGCTGCATCTTTCCCGCACGGCTTCCACAGCCCATACCAATGTTTTTGATAGCTCCGCCGAATCCGGTCGATTCATGTCCTTTAAAATGACTCAGACTGATGAAGATATCTGCATCCATGATCGCATGTCCGATCAATGCAGTCTTACAGTACTCTCCATTCACAACAGGAACTTCCACTTCATCTGTTCCACGCAGTCCGTCACCGATGATAATCTGACATCCGGTTGTAGTCGTGTTGAATCCGTTGAGATTTGCACAGTCCAGATGCTCCAGTGCGTTCTTTCTGCTTCCCGGATACAGAGTATTGCAGTCTGTCAGAAACGGCATTCCTCCCTGTTCTTTACACAGATCAGCAATAACTTTCGCATAGTTCGGGCGAAGAAAAGCCAGGTTCCCCAGTTCTCCAAAATGCATCTTGATTGCTACAAATTTTCCATCCATATCGATATCTTTGATACCTGCTGCGACACAGAGCTTTTTCAGCTTGACCAGCTGGCTGGTTCCTACCGGACATCGAAAGTCTGTAAAATAAACAGTAGATTTCTCCATAGTTCATTTACCTCCTGTATAAGTTCTTTTTCATAAATAATAACATCTCAAGTATACTTGATGTCAAGTAATTCTCAGGTTTTTTCGCAAAATTTCTCTCTCATTCACCAAAGGGATTCTTTTTTCTTTCTGATGCTTTCCGCTTGCATTTCCATATTTTCTCTGCACAGTAGTATTGCTGACACACTGAAAGCACCGGAACGCTCCGAAAAAGTACAGAACAGACTAAAATATTCCTTTACAATCTGTGCACCATAATATATTCTTCCTCTTTATCCTCCACAATTTCAAATCCGAGTTTTTCATACATCCGTGCGGCGTAGTTTGCTTTCTGCACCGACAGAGATACCTGCGGATAGCCCTGTTGTTTTAATGCGGTAAGCATCTGCTGCATCAGCGCTGTTCCGATTCCACATTGTCTGAACTCCTCAAGAACCGAAATTGCAAGCGAAGGCGTATCCTCATCCACATGCCCATAATCATCCATGATCCGGCACCAGACCGCCCCTGCTATTTTCCCAGATATTTCCGCCACATAGCAGATATCATCTTTCTTTTCCCCAAAATCTGCAACATACACCTGCAACTCAGGTTCTTTGATGATCTCTTTCGGCGGTGCTTTGGTTCCTTCGGGGATAAAAATTGCTTCATACAGAAAATCGTCTAATATATGTATTTCTTCCTGACGTAATTTTCTTATCCGATATGAAACATTCTTCATTTTCTCACCTCCTGTATGGCATCACTGTTTTGTATAGAAATCTTCTACTTCTATACTCTGATTTTCATCATAACATATGATCTGCAATTCCGGCAACTAACATATATATAATAATCTCTCCAAAAAATCCTCACACAGGGATTCTTTCTTCTGGTATACTAAAAGGCAAAGAACGTAATGGAAAATGCAGAAGATACGGTAAAAGAAGTGGCAGATACCGTCACATTCACAAATAGTGAGGACGGAATCGCCATGCATTAAAGGAGGATTATCAGGTATGAAAGTAGTAATCGCCATCGATTCATTTAAAGGAAGCATCAGTTCTCCGGATGCCGGAGCTGCCATCCGTGAAGGGATCCACCGGGTATTCCCGGATGCAGAAGTTTTTGTCCGCCCTCTGGCTGACGGCGGAGAAGGTACGGTGAAAGCTCTCGCACTCGGCATGCACGGCCGGATCCGTACAGTAACCGTCACCGGTCCGCTGGGTACACCTATAGAGGCAGTTTATGGAATCCTTGATGATTCAAAGACCGCCATTATCGAAATGTCCGCCGCTGCGGGAATCACTCTGGTAGACGAACCGAATCGAAATCCGTTATATACAACCACCTACGGCGTAGGTGAACTGATCCGCGACGCTATCATCAACGGATGCCGGAACTTCATCGTTGGTATCGGAGGAAGTGCCACAAACGACGGCGGCATCGGTATGCTTCAGGCTCTCGGATATGAATTTCAGGATAACAACGAACAGCCAGTTCCCTTCGGAGCCAACGGTCTGTCAAAGATTGCAACAATCCACGACACACATGTTCTCCCGGACCTCAAAGATTGTCACTTTAAAATCGCCTGCGATGTAACCAACCCGCTTTGTGGTCCCCAGGGCTGCAGCGCCATCTTCGGGCCGCAAAAAGGAGCCACTCCGGACATGATCCGCCAGATGGATCAATGGCTTGCCACCTACGCCAACATCACCCGTGAAAAATACCCGAATGCCGACCCTGACCACCCTGGCACCGGAGCCGCCGGTGGACTCGGTTTCGCTTTCCTTTCCTACACAAATGCCATCCTCCAGTCCGGCATCCAGATCATCCTGGAAGAAACCAGACTGGAATCCTGCATCAAAGATGCTGACATCGTGATCACCGGTGAAGACCGCCTCGATGGCCAGACCATCATGGGAAAAGCCCCCATCGGTGTCGCCGCCATCGCAAAAAAATACAACAAAACAGTCCTTGCTTTCTCCGGCTGCACCACCCCGGAAGCCAGCCTCTGCAACCAGCACGGCATTGACGCCTTCTTCCCCATTCTCCACACCATAACCACCCTGGAAGAAGCCATGACCCCGGAAACCACCCGCCAAAACCTGACCGACACCACCGAACAGGTCTTCCGCCTGATCCAGGCAGTACAGATACACTAAATTACTCTCCTGCACATTCCGGCTATATCAAATATTGACTTAATCCACTGGATCAATTATAAATATACACCACAACAAAACCGAGGCTGAGATCCCTCTTCTCCCCTCGGTTTTATCTATATAATACTATGTTCCATTTATATGATATGATGTTTGGTTCAAAAGGTATCCTGCCCCTTTGATACCGTATTGTTCCGTACTTCGTACTTTCACAATCCTCATAGCATAATATAATGCAGTTTTCAGTAGCTCTCCTTTCAGAACCTCCTACTTCAAAATCCTCTCGTTCATCTTTCAAGTTCTCAGCCATCATCCAGCCCGAAAACAGACCGCGCTGTCTGCAGCAACACTTTGTGGGCGTTTAGGGGAAGCTTTGAAATCCAGCCCTTACGTAGACTTAGGCTCGAGCGCTCTCGCGAGAGTCTTAGTCGAAGTTAGGGATTAGTTCAAAGTTCCCCTGCCCACGTTGCCGCAGACAGCGCGGCCTGTTTTCGGGCGTCCGTCTTAAACACCTTTTCTATATGGCATGTTCCCCCAGCTTACTCAGCCCAGGTCCCATCCACAAAAATATCCACTTCACTGCCATCTTCCCGGATCCCCACAATATGCAGATCATCTGATCCAACCATAAAGTCCATATGGATCATAGAATCATTAATCCCTTTCGCATAGATCTCCTCATCCGTCATATCCATAAATCCTTCAATAACCTCAGAAAATCCACGTCCGGCAGCCACATGACAGCATGCATTTTCATCAAACAAAGTGTTGTAGAACATCAGACCGGACTGATTGATCGGAGACTCCTTCGGAACCAGTGCCACTTCACCAAGCATGGAAGCACCCTCATCCATCGCAAACATTTTCTTCAGGACTTCTTCCCCCTGCTCAGCGTGGCAGTCTACCACTCTTCCGTCTTTAAAATCTACCGTAAAATGATCGATGATCTGTCCGGAACGGCTTAATGGTTTGGTAGAAACCAGACGTCCTTCACATTTTCCCTTCATCGGGCTTGTGAAAACTTCCTCCGTCGGCATGTTCGGAACAAAGAAAGCACGATTCAGATGATTGATATCTCCTGCACTGCCCCATTTTGCTCCCGGAATCAGATCCACACGAAAATCCGTACCGTTGCTGCTTGTATAATGCAGTGTTTTAAAATTCTGTTCATTTAACCAATTTGCTTTCTGCGTCATCCGTTCGTTATGTGCCTGCCAGATTTTTTCCGCGTCCTCACCATCTTTCAGATATACGCAGTCAAAGATCGCATCCCACAGTTTTTCCACTGCCACATCCTCTGTATCATCCGGAAATACTTTTTTCGCCCATTTTCCAGAAGCTGCTGCCACGATCAGCCACTGATGTTTACCATCGATCTGATCACGGTATTTTTTCATGACTTTCTGACGCATCTGGCTGACGGTAGAGATCAGATCCGGGGAGATTCCTGCCAGTTCATCCGGGTCAGAAGAATCAATAAAGATACGAACCGGCAGATCCACGGTCATCTGTTTCGCCCGCTCCTCTTCCCATACCGGTACTTCACCGAGTACATCAGCTGCCGCATACTGATAATGCAGTTTGTTGATTTCTCCGCACTCCCAGAACATCTCTACATAACTTGCACCTGCTTTATAACACTCTTCAGTCACCATCTTTACCAGCGGAATCTGATCTACGCCTGCCTGCAGACGGACACGCTGTCCTTTCTGTACATTGGCTCCGATCTTTACGATCAGTTTCGCATATTCTCTTAATTTGTTCTCGTTCATACTGCCTTCTCCAGTCATTTTCTCATATTCTGTCATCGGCTGTCACTCATCTGCGACACCCACAGTTACTTATGAGTATACCCGCTTTTTGTACGGGATGCAAGCACGGTCTTTCTCCTGTGCAGTCACACGAAAAACGCCTCGCGGATATTACCGGCGAACGGTAACACACGCGGTAATCAATTGCTTCTTGTAACTTCCTGCCCCATATACTATAATACGATGTGATCGGATTGCTTCATTGCTACGCAATTCCCGCAATCCTTGAACACCGAAGACAAAATTTCGCACAGGAGGACGCACATGGAATATCTGGATATCGTAGATGAACAGGGACAACCGACCGGGGAAATCGTTTCCCGCACCCTCGCACACACGAAAGGAATCCGCCATCGAACAGCTCATATCTGGATCGTTCGCAGGGAAAACGAACATTTTCAGGTTCTGATGCAAAAACGCGCAATGAGCAAAGATTCTTTTCCCGGAAAATACGATACGTCTTCCGCCGGTCATATTCAGGCAGGCGATGAACCACTTGCATCCGGCCTGCGGGAGCTTGCGGAAGAGCTGGGCATCCACGCCAAACCGGAGGATCTGGAATTTGCCGGATGCATCCACGGAAATTTTGCAGAAGAATTTCACGGAAAAATCTTCCGGGACAACGAAATTGCCTTTGTCTATATCTATCAGCAGCCTGTCGATATCGAGACACTCGTCCTGCAAAAAGAGGAGGTGGAATCGGTGCGGTGGTTTGATCTGGAAGAAACATACCAGAACTGTCGAAACCGTAACACGCAGTTTTGTGCCCCTGTCCCGGGACTCGAAGTTGTACGCCAATACCTGTACAGTTGAAATACACACATGCTTATCCTACCTCCGGTCACTTTCTGCTTCGTCCAGTTTTTCCAATAATGTCTCGGTAAGAATCTTGAAAGCCGGAATAAAGCTGTCACGTATCAGTATGATCATTTCATTCACTTCATCTTCATTCCATATATGGACAGATGTATTACGCCTTTTTAACATAAGCAGCTATACTTCTGCATCGTTAATAAATCCAACGTAACTGTTCAGTACCTTCACAGTTACGAGCCAAAATGCATAAAAAATCACCTTCGGTGATGGCATTTTGGCTTGTATGTCTCGGGATTTTGACATATTCATGTCAAAACACCTCGCGGGACAGTGGCTACTGAATAGTTACAATCCAACTTTATAACCAAGCTGCAGGATTTCACGGGGAGATCCTGTAGAAGCTCCCTCCACACTGTGCATTCTCATAATTTCCTGCAACGCTTTCCATGCAAGTTTTACATAAATTTTTCATTACTGCGCATGCGTATTTTACACAGTTTTTTTATAATCATGACAGTAAAAGAAAACAATATGAATAAGATCAAACACAGAAATGAGGGATCGTTATGTATAAAACCGTATGGAATTTTATGAACCATCATGTAAAAAGCTCACATGTTTCAGCAATGTTTCTCGCAACGCTGCTGGCGGGATGGACACTGATCGGACTGCTTGCCGGTTCTGTTGTCTGCCTGATCAGCACCATTTCCCTTTCTACCAAAACAGTTGTCCTCTTTTGTTCTGCTGGTTACACAGGTCTGATTTTCGGATTCTTTGGAGGTATCCTCTATCTGTATCAAAAAACTTCGCCTCACAAAGAATCCTCTATAAACGCACCATTACCACTCGGAACCCAAAAGGCAGCTTAAGCTGCCTTTTTTATGATCCCGATGGGATTCTCACCAGAAGTTTCTGTCCGTCCTTTTCCTCCATCGTCAGCACCGGAATATGTTTCTTTCTCAGTGCATGAACGACCGGATATCCTGCAAACATATGATCTGCCACATAAACCGCCTCCGGTTTATATTTCAGGATCTGCTTTACCTGTGTTTTCACAAACGCTTTCCATTCCTGCTTTTCCATCACAACTTCCCCGTAGATTCCATGAAGTTCCAGCTCCGGAAGTTCCGCATAATCCATATGAATGATCCGCGCAGTCTGCAGACCCGGCAGTTTTCCAAGCAGTTTATCTGCCGCTGCACCTCCACCAAAGTTCACAAGTACCGGTTCTTCCCTGTACTCTGCAAGGCTGATCTCACATGCTTTCACCGCATCTTCCAACGTCCCTGTGGTCAGCAGAAAGCCTCCTTTATGACAGAATCCTGCACTTACCAGCCCTGTTTCTTTCTGTAATTCTTCATTTTCCAGACCCAGCCATTCGGATGGGAAACTGCATTTGTAATTCAGTGAATATTCTTTCTTCTGTGGCTGGATACAGTATCCGCCTCGGTTGGACGGAAAGATCACAAAGGCTATCTCCGTCTCGGACAGTCTTTTCTGACACGGTACAAATTCCGGAAGAATCAGAATCTTCGCCTCGTTTTCTGTCTTTTCACCGGACTGTAACGCTCTCTCATGCGCTTCGAGAATCTCTTCCACCCGTCTGTCCGCCCGTTCATTTCCCAGATACCGCTCGAATTTATTCTCCAGAATCATCCCTGCCACACTGACCGCCTGGAAAAATGCTTCGTCGTTGCTCCCGCTGGCATCCCAGGTCGGATTAAAGTTTCCAATCAGCGCCGCCAGTTCATTCTTCTCACCGGTATTATCGTTGTTATCTAATGGCTGTACAAACGCTTCATCAAATTTCTGTGCCAGTTCTTCTCCCAGGATCTCTGCCCCCAGTGCTTCCCACAAAAGTCCAAGCGCCGCATACGCAACTCCGTTCTCCCGGATCCGACTGTCTTTCTGGTGATGATCGTACTGCCCTCTTCCGATATCAAAAACAATCCCCTCGAAGTCTTCCGGCACTTTATTCCCCCTTGTGATCGTAATCTCCGGGTTCAGATATAACAGCAAAGCTGCAGAAAACACATCATCTGCATGAAACTTTCCGCTGTGGGTAAAGGCAGACGCATGTTCCTGTCTGATCTGTTTTAATAATGTATTTGTTTTCATTATATATTCTCCTCGTATCTCATTCAGATTCTATCATGATCTCCATTCGTCGTTCGCCGACATCGCATCCTGCTGCAGCCGTCCCGGCTCCGCCGCATCACAGGCTTCTAGAGCGTGTCTGAAAAGCAAAATGCAAAAAAGGAAGCATCGGCTCTGACAGATAACCGATGCTTCTGTCCTGGTTTTTATTTTTCTGTACCAGCAAATCCTCTGGCTGCCAGATCGTTCCATGCTTCTTCATCGAACTCATTTTTCTTATAGTAGTATTTTCTGTCTTCATCTGTGATCCTGCGGATCGCTTTGCACGGATTACCGGCTGCGATCGTCCAGTCCGGGATGTCTTTGGTTACGACACTTCCGGCTCCGATGATCACATTGTTACCGATCTTTACGCCCGGACAGATCACACTGTTGCCACCGATCCAGCAGTTATCTCCGATAGAAACCGGAATTCCATATTCATACGCACTGTTTCTCGAATCCGGATGCACCGGGTGACCTGCGGTATAGATTGCCACATTCGGAGCCAGCTGGCAATTATCGCCGATGGTAACTTTTCCCACATCCAGAATCGTACAGTTATAGTTTGCATAAAAGTTTTTACCGACTTCGATGTTAAATCCATAGTCACAGTAGAATGGTGGATTGATAAAAGCACCGTCTGATTTTCCCAGCAGTTCTTTTACAATCGCTCCAATCTTATCAAAGTCCGAACGATCTGCCGTATTTAACTCCTGCGTCAGCTTTCGCGCCCGTTTCTGCTGTTCAAGGACCTCAGCATCTGATATGTAAGGAAGTCCTGCATCTCTTCTTTCAATATTGTTCATACTTTTCCCTCTTCTCATTTTATAGTTTTCACATCCCTGTTATTTGTATGATACTGATTCTTTCGCATCTGGTCAATATATATATATATTTGCACTTTTCTTTTTTGCTTTTCAAAACACTGAATTCTTGAAACAGATTCTGTTTTTGTCTAAAAATACACCTGACATCTTATATCGGATCTATTATAATAAAAACCAGTAATTTATTATTATAAACTGCAAAAACTATCATGAACGCCTACTGTTCCTTATGAACAAACTGCGTTTACTCCCACTCACCTGTCCCTATAATATCATAAATCTCATGCAGATCTGCGATCTCATAATCAATCTTTACATCCGCATACCGTTCTTTATGATCCGGGTTGTACCAGCAGGTTTTGATCCCGGCGTTGTTGCCGCCACGGATGTCGCTGGTGAGAGAATCTCCCACGATCAGTACCTGGTCTTTTTCCACCAGATCGATATTTTCAAACATTCGTTCGAAAAACTCCACGTTTGGTTTTTCCACGCCTACCGCTTCGGACAAAAAGATGCCGTCCATCAGTTCTCCCAGGCCGGAAAGACGCAGTTTTTTCTCCTGAGCAACCACCGTTCCGTTTGAAACCACATATTGTTTCACTCTTCCACGCAGGGACTTCACGATTTCATAACTGTCATCCCGAAACACAATGGTATCTCCCAGACACAGCTGGTACCGCTCATTGAACGCTTCCGCCACATCACTGCAAAGTCCTACCGTCTCAAAAAATTCCCGGAATCTTCCGACCAGCACTTCCGGTTTGGTGAGTTCTCCGCATTCCAGCCGTTCCCAGTACGACCTGTTGATCTTCGAATACCGCCCGATCATCTCATCCGTACACTCTCCCAGATCAAACTCCTGAAACAGTTTCTTTATCGCTGCCTTCTCTGCCGCAAGAAAATCCAATAGCGTGGCATCTACATCCCATAAAATTGTCGTAATCATGCTTTTCTCCTCTGTAATCATGCTTTTTGTTTCGGCACAAACTCTATCTTAAGTACCATTCCCATGCCATCCGCCAGTCTTTTCAGCAAATTCACGGAAGGGTTTCTAGTTCCATTTTCCAATTTACTGATATCAGCCTGATTGATACCCGTGCGTTCGGCAAGTTCCTTTTGTGTAAGATTCTGAGAAGTTCTTGCTTCTACAATCGCCCTGATAACATCCATCTCTGGCTGAATACTTTCATATTCTTTCACAAATTCTGTATCTTTCATCTGCTCAGTTTTATAATCTTTTAATGTCTTCATGATCCTCCCATCCTTTCCTGAAAATCTGCTCTGCGCCTCTTTGCCAGTTTGATTTGTCCTGATGGTGTCTTCTGCGTCTTCTTTATAAAACCATTTGTAAGTATTATCTTTCCTTCATAATAAAAGAAATACAACACTCTGGTTATATTATTTCCGACAGTACACCTAATTTCAAATATTCCATCATCAAGCAATTTACTGTATGGTTCTCTAAGCTGATTACCTTTTTCTTCCAACAATTCAAGCAGTCCGACCATTTTGGCACGCATCTTTGTATCAAGCGAATTGATAAATTCTTCTACCGGACAGTCTCCGTTTTCCTCTTCATAAAATACAACCTCAAACTTTGTCATGTATTCTCCTTTGTTTATTATATGGTATATATACCATATTGTCAATAATTCCTTCCAAGTCACATTTAAGAACTTTTTTCAATAAAGTCCACATGTCACATAGTAATAGTCAGCTAACTATGTCCTATATTTATTTGTGAATTCATCGGATTTTTTCTCAGGACTCTGAGTATTAGATATGCTCTTCCAATATGTATGTCAGATATTTTTTGATTTTATTATACCAAATTTTATATTTCCTGCAAGGCGTTCTATGCATTTTTCTTTTACGATAAAACTCCACACTACCTGATCGTAATCTGCGACTACACCACCGTCGAGGACGATGATCTGGTCGGCGTTTTTTACGGTTCGCATGCGGTGGACAATCTCCAGGACGATTTTTCCTTTTACCAGAGGAGAGATTACTTCCTGGATTTCGAATTCATCACTTCGATTTCCCGGTAATCCTGTGGCATCAGCTGTGTCATCAGTTCCCGGCAGGCTCCGCATGGTGCAAGAACTTTTCCATCCCAGTTTCCCGTTACCACACGTTTGATCGCCTCCTCTCCGTTGGTAAGCATGTTGATAATCGCATTTCACTCCGTACAGATTCCCAGAGTGCATGCTCCGTCTACACTGACTCCTGCATAAATATTTCCAGCCACTGATTCTACTGCTGCAACTCCTGCCGTTTCCATCATTTTTCGTTATTTTTTCAGTTCTATGATATACTCCGTTGTCCCTTCTTCGAATTCTCTCTTTCCTGTCGGCACAAAACCATGACGCCGGTAAAATGCAAGTGCCCGAGCATTTTTTTCAAGTGCCCACAGATGATCTGCACCAAACTGTTCCACCGCAAATGTTATCAGTTCATGACCGATTTTTCTGCCCTGAAACCATGGATCCACATACAGCTTACAGATTTCTGTTCCGTTCATCTGGATAAAGCCACGGATCAGTCCGTCATCATATATATAGAGATTTTTGAAGACCTCGTCTTTTTTCAGGTAATTATCTATAAAGGAAACAACCTGCAACTCACCGAATGAGTAGCTCTCATCTTTGAATATCGGAAAATAGTTGATTCTGTTATTGCAGATAAATATTTCTGCGATTCTTGATAAATCTTTCTCTTTCGCTTTTCTGATTGACATCTGCTTATCCCTTCCTTCTGTTCGATATGTTTATTGTAAATCAAAACAACGGCACTGTACAGAGAACGAATTTTTTCAAACACGCTCTGGGCTGTCACAGAATTCTTTATTTTCTGTAACAGCCCAGTTTTCCTACCCCATCTTCTTCCCCAAATATTTTTTCATCGTCTCCGTCAATTTTTTCTCATCCAGCGGTTTTGTCAGATGCTCGTTCAGACCGGCTGCAAGACTTTTCTCAACATCCTCCTGAAAAGCATTTGCACTCATGGCAACAATAGGAATCGTCATAGAATCCCTGCGGTTCATGCTTCGGATATGACGCGTTGCCTCCAGACCATCCATCACCGGCATCATAATGTCCATCAGGATAATGTCGTAGAATCCGGGCTGTGATGCCTCAAACATTTCCACCGCTTCCTTACCGTTGGATGCGGTAAACACTTCTATCTCCTCCTGCTCCAGCTGAAATCTTGCAATTTCCATATTCAGATTATTATCCTCTGCCAGAAGTGCTTTCTTTCCTTTCAGTGACAGATGTTCCTTCGGATCGTCATCGATTTTCGGATGATGATCCACTTTAAACGGAAGAACGATCGTATAACGGGTTCCTTCGTTGATCTTACTTTCCACCTGGATCGTACCGCCCATCAGAGCCACCGTTTTCTTGACGATCGTAAGTCCCAGTCCCACACCGTTAATACTGTTCAAAGAAATATGCTGTTCCTGCGTATATGGTTCAAATGCATGACGCAGGAATTCCTCTTCCATTCCAATACCGGTATCTTCGGTGACAAATTCAAACCACGCAGTCTCACCGTCGCATCTCAGTTCTTTACAACGACAGTAAACGGTTCCGCCCTTTTTGTTATATTTGATCGCATTGCTGTTCAGATTCAGCAGGATCCTTGAGATTCCTTCCTCACTTCCGATCAGATAACGATGATTGATATATCCCTGTTTCCAGTCCACAACCGAATACAAATCCTGTGCATCGATCTGAATATTCGTCATCGCGGTAATCTCCATCAGAAGATCGATCAGATCAAATGGTTTCTCCGAAAGTTCAATCGTCGAATTTTCCAGCCTGTTCATATTTAACACATTATTCACCAGCGATACCAGGTAATTGGATGCGATCCATATCTTATCCCGGCACTCTTTCTGCTTTTTCATATTGTCCGGAAAAGCATCCGCAATCCGTAACATCCCCTGAATACCATTTAACGGCGTACGGATATCATGAGAGATTGATGACAAGAAACGTCCTTTGGTCTCATTGGCAGATACGGCATGTTCCTTTTCCTTTCTCAGTCTTTTGTTCAGGTTTTCCGCTTCGATCTTTAATGCATTTTCATGAAATTCTTCCGTTATATCCCGTATATAAGAAATCGCCAGGATATCTCCGTTTTCTTCATCCTCATACATCACAATATGATGTTCTGCCAGCATCGGTCTTTGCCGGATCGTTTGTGTCCAGTATGTATGTGTTACATGCGTCTCTCCTTTTTCATAATGTTTCAGAAGCACCGGAATATCAAAAAATGCATAATAAGCCTCTTTCTCCTTTTCAGACAACCGTTTTCCCCAGTAGTCAATTACTTCACTGAATTTTGCATCAGCCGGAAGACCGGTCATTTCATTGACGTTATATTCTTTTCCATCCACTGCCTGATACATCTGACCGGGAACCAGATTCCTGGTCAGATTAATATTATAATACGCGCCTGCAACCGCAGCTATTATATGTTCCAGAATGTCGATTTTCTTTTTTGATGTCTCCATAAGAGTTTCCCCCGCAATCTCATTTCCCGATCTCTAATATCTGTCTCCAGCAACTTCTTTCGAATAAAATGTAATAAAAAAAGAAACAGTCCACCTTATATACAATCGAACTGTTTCTATCACTTTTGCAGACCACGGAGCATCGCAAGTACCACTTCCTGTTCCTGCACACTCAGATCATTCCATATCGCAAGGACTTCGCTTTGCGGCTGTGTCAGGTCATCCGGATCTCCTTCACAAAAAAACTGCGACAAGGTTACGTCCAGAGCTTCACAGATTTTCTCAAGCGTAGGCAAAGATGGCAGACTTTCTTTTGCCATAATTCTTCCCAGTGAAGACTGGGCAATTCCTGTCATCTGCGCCAGCCGGTATTTGCTGATTCCACGCTTTTCACATAATTCTATCATATTGTCAGCTATATACTCCTCTAGCTGCAAGCAAATACACCTCTTTTCCGTCATTACATATTGATATTATTTTACCTGTAATTTGGAAACTTTATTAGAAGTATATTTCAGAAGTATTTAGTTGCTTTTTCAGAAGTATTTATCAAAAAAAAATAAGCATGGACGGATATTTTCTGTTCTTATGCATATTATGTTGCTGAAATTATTCTATATGTATTTTTATAGTAACATATCTTTTCTGAATTTTCAAACATTATAATACGCTACTTTTTATACTTATTAGGTCTCATGCAAGCACGGACTTCGGCACATTGCTCGCGTGAATCTAAAAGAACCGGCAGGTTTTTCCCGCTTCCTGCCGGTTTTTCCTGATCTTATCTGTTTTAATGATTGTCTGCTATATCACAGCATCTGTTTCTCAGCACTTCTTCTCCGCCAATCAGCTGTTGTTCATATTCGGTATAGGCAGGACAGCCATAGCTTCCGAGGAACTTTCGGATCCGGTCATTCCTTGTAAGATTCGCTGCGAATAACGTCAGCTCTGCCCCTGTACCATAACTTTCTTCCAGAAATGCAAATCCCCGTTCCAGATTCTGCGAGATGCGCTCCTGCTGTTCGTCACACCGCTTTGTTTCTTCCTCACAGACCTGTTCCAGCCGTCGGTTCAGTGCTTCCTGCCCGCTCTCATGGTCTGCTTTTGCCTGCTGGTCAATCTTCCACAGTATCTTCAACACCGCCTCTTCGGTCTGCCTCTCTTCTCTTCGGATCAGTTCACGTTCTGTGCGGATCTGCAAACTTTTTTCTCTGCTCTCGATCCAGTCTCCGAATGTCTTTTCTGCATCATTCTCCCGGAAAATACCGAGCTGTCTGCAACTTTCTGTCAACACTTTCTGTATCTGACTTTCCCTGAAAAACTGTTCGATGTTCTGATCCAGCACAGCCAGCAGAAACGCCAGTACCATACTGCGCTCTTGTGGTGTTCCCTTCTGTGCCATCCGGGTGATCATCTCCCGTTCCGCATCCGAAAGGCTTCCGTCCAGAACCTGTCTGATCCGGTAATCCTGTCCGTACTTCCGATAAATCTGATAATACGAAAAAAATTCGGCTGCTGTCTTTTCTTCCTGAAGATACTGCTCCACCAGCATTTTTTCTACCGGAAATCCCATTTTTTCATAACTTTTCAGCACTGCAGACAGATCTTCCCATCCCCGTGCCGTCACAAACTGTTTTTTTCCGTCCTCCTGACGGATCCGATAGAAACGATCTCTGTGTGCTTCCAGATACGACCGGATACTGCCGTGTACCTGATGGAACAATGCATATTCCATCCAGATATCGATATCCGGCTCCAGCACGATCTTTCGGACACGGTCCAGCGTCGCGATGTCAAATTCGCGCACAGATTTGTTGTATTCCGGCGGGTTGCCCGCTGCTACGATGAGCCAGTCCGGTGGAAGCTTCTGGTTTCCAAACGTTTTGTCCTGGAGAAGCTGCAGCATCACCGGAGCAAGTGTCTCTGAGACACAGTTGATCTCATCCAGAAATAAAATTCCTCTCTTTTTCCCGGTTTTCTCCATGCAGGCATAAATAGAAGCGATGATCTCACTCATCGTATATTCCGTCACGCTGATCTGTGCATCATCAAATGTACGCTCCACGATCTTCGGAAGTCCCATGGCGCTCTGTCTTGTATGATGGGTCATCGTATATGCTACCAGCCCTGCCCCACATTCTCCGGCGATCTGTTCCATGATTGCTGTCTTTCCGATTCCCGGAGGTCCGATCAGCAGAATCGGCCTTTGCTGACGCAACGGAACCAGTGGATACCCGCTTTCATCTTTCTGAAAATACGCCTGCAGCGTATATTGTATCGTTTCTTTTGCTTCTTTGATATTCATCCGTTTTCTCTTTTCCCTGTATTATTGTTCTGTCACCAGCAGTTTTTTTGCCCATCCCGGTACCCGGCCCATCTTCTCACTCTTTTTTACAAATACAAATGCCGTCTCATAATCCGGCTTCTTCTCCGGATAGATCCCGTCACCGTCAGTGAAATAAATCAGTGCTTTCAGGTCGCTGAATTCTCTTTTCTCCCGCATCCGTTCTACTTCCTCGAACACCGGGCGAAAATCGGTTCCTCCTCTTCCGTGGATCACCAGCTGTTCCCGGTACGCTTCCCATTCTTTTGCGGAATGGATCATCACTTTTTCCTGAATAAAACTGTCACACTGGATCAGGCATACTTTCCAGTTCTCGAAAAAATTTTCCTTTTCCTCCAGAATCCTTCTGGTCTCTCCAAGGAAACGGGCTACCATTTCTTTTTTACAGGATCCGGAGGTATCTATGGCAATTACCAGTTCCTCCAGCCGGTTCCCCTCCCGGGTTTCGAGAGGCTCTATCATGGGAAGATTTCCATACCGTTCCATCCCATAATAATAAGCAACCGGGTCAAAGGCATCCTGATCCAGTTTCATCTCCTCTCTTGTAACAGTAAAACGGCGTAAAAACCGTCGGTAGTCATATTTTCCTTTCTCAATTTCGGAAAGTTCTTCTTTCTGACCACCACGATTCTCGCCTCTTCGTTTTCCTCCTGCGCCATAGGTAATCGCAAGTTCTTTTGCGATCTCTTTCCATTTTTTACAGATTGCTTTCTGTTTCTCTGTCTCTTTTCCGAAATTTTCCGGCATCTCGATGCACTGACGAATCAACCGGAGATATTCTTCATATACGTTCTCCGGATTCTCTCCGAAACGGTGAATCAGATACTCCGGATTCACATACAGGCTCTCCCCGTCTGTCCTCATAGCGGTTACCTGCTCATCCGGCTGCACCCGGAGCTCCAGCAGCGCCCTGCCAAGCTCCGGATACCGCCAGCATAACTCATTTTTGCAGTGTTTCATCAGGCTGGTGATCAGCTCCTGTTTCGTCGCTGTATTCGGAGATTTTTCTTTTGTTGAAATATGGTTCTTCCACGCCAGCAATACACGGAAGGCATCCCATTTTTTCAGTTCTCCCGCCCTGGTCAGAAAACCGTTCAGTTCCTGCTCTCCAAACCATCCCCTGTCTGCCATTTTTTTCATTCCATCGATATTTTCCTGTACGATCAGATATTCCATGGCGGGGCGGATCCTGCGTTTCAGATAGATTGCTTCCTCTTTTGATATTTCTTCGTTTTCCCGGGTGTTTTGCAGAAAACGTCCGATTACTTCTTCCAGATGTTGTTGTTCATTCATTTGTATACATCACCGTTTTTTGTATTCTCTATCCATCGTAGCACCCTTTATTTTAATTTACAAGCAGATCCTTTTACTGATTTTCCTGTGTTCCGTCTTCCGTCTGGCTGCTCATCGGCGTGATCACAATATTTTCTGCCGCAATACCGGTTTTCCGTTTTACGATATCCTCGATCTGCGCTCTGCTGGCATCGTCCACCTTGGTATCCGGTACTACAATATCTGCTGTCTCTCCGGTCAAATTCACAACCACATCAGGAAATCCTTTCGCTTCGAGAAGCAGTTCTGCCGCAGCTTCTTTCTCCACAAGATCAGTCATATTTACCATACTGGCGATTGCACTTTCTTTTTCTGTCTCGGAAAGGGCTTCGTTGTTGATGATCGATAACAGAGATTCTTTATTCTGGGAGCGAATCTGTTCCCGTTCGATACGCGCCTGGGCCATATATGTAGAAGCACCTGTCAGAACAGCCTCCCCCGGTGTCTCCTGGGGCTGTGATTCTGTGCCGGATGATTCTTCACCGGAAGCCGTGGCATCTGTACCATCGCCGGCAGTCGCCGCACCGGTCTCATCCGTAACATCAAGATCCAGATTTTCCATATCCTGCAGAACCTGATCCATATTGACCGAAGTTTCCGTCTCACTGGAGGTCTCGGTCTTTGCAGTCTTATCTTTTTTCCCTTTTAATTGTGCATCGGAATAGCTGATATAGCCTGCTGCAGCAATCATTACTGCCAAAGCTGTGATAATGATCTGATTCTTTTTAAATATTTTTTTCACTGCTGCTCTCCTTTTTATTCATTTTGACGGGTCTCATTTCATTTTTAACACTTTGATTTCGTGGGCTTCGACGTGAAACAATGCTATCACCGCCTCCTGAATCTGTTGTACGATCACCGGGTTGCCGCCTCCCTGTGCCACGACGATCACGCCGCGGATCTCCGGATAGGTACTTGAGGATATATAGGGTGTCTGTCCCCCGTCTCCGGTATCCTCGTATACTGTAGTTTCCCCCGTGGTTACCGTCTGACTGCTCCGCTGCGTCCCGGAATCTCCTTTTTCACTGGAAGTACTGGTATCCTCCGGACTGTCTTTTTCCACCTGTTTCTTCCCGGTAGATTCCATCGCCACCGCCACCTGTACTGCACCCACACCTTCTACCTGCGTCAGTACGCTCTCCAGCTGTTTTTCATAAGACTGCCGAATCTGATCGTCGGTCTGCTCCTGTGTCTGCGAAACTGTTGTCTTTTCCTGTGTCTTTTTTTGCTCCTTTTGTTTTACAGGAGCGGCAATCACAAGAAGTAAAAGACCTGCCAGCCCACAGATCAGCCACTGCTCCCGTTTCATCTCCCTGACTGCTGCAAACACTCTCTCCTTCATAGTCTACTCCTGTATCTTTATATTTATATTCCCTTCCGGAAGATTATAGACTTGTGCAAGTTTTCTTTTTACCTGGTCAGGCTCACCTTCTCCGGGGGGATTCCCGTCCGCACGCCGGATCACACAACGGATCTCTTTCACATCCAGTTCCTTCCCGTTAAAAAAGTCCACCCTTACTTCAGTGCTTTCGTAAGACAGCTGCTCCAGCAGTGTTTTTATCTGTCTTTCCATCTCTTTCTGGCAGTTTTTCTGTACATAATCCTTTCCTTCCTGTTCCAGATATTTTTTTTCCATTGAAAAGTCCTCATATTCCTGCCGGATTCCTTCCGAAAGTGTCTCCCAGGAGAGTATCTGTTCCAGTTGTCCGGCGGTCAATAACGGTTGGATCAATACCAATATCAGCAAAAGTCCCATAAAAAAGCGGATATATTTTCGTTCTTCTCCCTGTGGGATCACGTTCATCAGTACTGAAAGGAAAATAAAATAAAACGCCAGATTGCGCACCCACCGGGCAAGCCATTCCAATGTTGTTCCTCCCTCCGTCTTTTTGTAATTCCCTTTTTATTGCAGGGAACCTGCCAGAATCGCTATGGTCAGTAAAAACAGAATCTCCATGGTCAGCAGAAGCCTCACCAGCAGCCCAAGACTCTCTCCCATCGTGTGGATGCACCCTACCATCCGCTTGTCCGTCACCGGCTGCACCACAGCAGCCAGAAACTGATAGGCAAGTGCGCTGATTCCCATTCGGCAAAGAGGCGCTGCACCCGCCAGCAGAAGGATCACGATCGCCGCTGCACCAAGACCGTTTTTAATCAGCACTGCCGATCCGAGTACTACTTCCGTAACCCCGGAAAACAGGTTCCCCACTCCGGGAATCGCTCCGGCTGTCCTGCCGATCACTGATCGCTTCAAGGTATCAACAGCCGGTGAGATCATACGCTGAATCAGCTGGATTCCCACAATCACGCCGATCATGGATTTCAATGCCCAGAGGATTCCGTTCTTTAAAAGTTCGGTCATTTTTGATAAGAATTCTTCTTTTGTAAGGAAATTGATCAGTTCCAGCACCAGATACATCCGGATCGCCGGAAGAAGAAAAAGTAACAGGATCTTCTCTGTGAGAAAAATCAGAATCAGAATCATCTGGTAAAATGCTGTCGCAGTTGCCACACCGCATGCCCCGGTCAGCGCAATATAATACGCCGGAAGCAATGCTTTCATAAATACCGCCACACCCTCAAGCAGTCTTTCCATCTGACCGGTCATCTCATCAAATGCCTGCAGAAGCAGTAAAAATAACAACAGATATATCATATAAAAAGAAATATCTCCGATCTGATTGTTCTGAAAAACACCTGACAGATGACAGAACACTGCTGACAGAAGCACCAGCACCAGAATGTGCACGCAGGTTTCTTTTTGGATTCCCATGGCATCCCACACGCCCTGTTGGATCACTGCTTTCCATTGCTCAGCGGAAAATGCCTGTCCGCTTTTCAGGATGTCCCGGATCATCCCTCGCATACTCTGCTTTTCTTCCAGGAGCTGATCCACCGCCATCTCCACCTCTTTCAGATCCAGTTCTCCCAGTGCTTCTTCCTCTCGTGAAAAGTCCTGATTTTCTGCAGCATACACACAGATCCGGGTACAAAAAAAGAGCAGGAACAGACTGAAGACTGCCATTTTCAGTATTTTCCCACTCTTTTTCCTATCCCAGAAACCCATGGATCGTCTCCAGCAGTGCGGTAAGAATCGGCATACTGATCGCCAGTACTGCCAGGCGTTCGTAGATCTCGATCTGTCCCGCTACTGCGGAATAGCCCGCATCCTTACAGATTCCTGCCGAGAACTGACCGATATAGGTGATACCGATCATTTTCATAAGGATATTCATATATGTAGTATCTACAGGTACATATTGTTGTATTTTTTTCAGGGATTCATACAGATAACTGAACTTTCCCACCGCAAATACCAGAATAAAGAGTCCGGCCGCCATTGTCAGATAAACCGAGTATTCCGGCTTTGCTGTTTTCATAAAGATCGCAGCCAGTACACAGGCGATACCCGCCGCACCGATCCGGATAATTTCCATATCGCCATCCTCCCCGCCTGCCTAATGTACTCTCGGAATCTTTCTGTGCTTAATTTTGTGAGATGATTTTTTGTCAGTTGTGCCCAAATTTCTGAGGCGTACGCGGTGCGTACGTTGATGAAATTCGGGTGCAACTGGCGGAAAATCAGCCGCAAAAGTAAGTGCAGAAAAACTCCGAGAGTACATTCTACAGAGCAAATAATTTTTTTACGGTTTCAAAAAGATCATAAATATAGGGGAGTACCCAAAACAATACCAGCACAAGCCCGGCAAGACTGGTTAAAAATGCCTGATCTTCCCGCCCGCTGTGTTTTAACACAAGACTCAGGACGGATACCAGAATCCCCACTGCACCGATTTTAAATATAATCCCGACTTCCACAACCGCCTCCCGTCTCAGATAAGGATCACCACCAGAAAGGCTCCCCCCAGGATCCCGAGGCTTTGCCACACTCTTTTCTGTTCCGGCAGCTGATGCTGCAGTTTTTCTTCCCGCATTACAAGTTCTGTCCTTCCGCTCTCAAGAAGCTGTATCTGCATCTTTGCATCCAGATATCCAAGATGCCCGAGGGTCTGTAAAAACAGGTCCCAGTCTTCTTCCCGGAGACTGGTTTTTTGCCGCACCGTCTGCTCCTGCTCTTTCAGGATCCGTACAAAGGCTTCGCCGGTCTGCTCTTTCAGCCGTTTCGCAACAGATTGCAGATATTCCTGAAAGGGGGACGCCACTTTCTCGCTGATCCTGGAAAATGCTTCCGGCAGTGTATTTCTCGCATAGGAAATTTCACCGATCAGGCAGCTGATGATCAACTGTAATATCTGCAAGTCTTTGATCCGCTGCTGATACTGTCTGCTTCTCCAGTTTCCCATGCCCCAGCCGGCGAAAAATACCAGCAGAGCTCCGCTGACCTTTAACACACAGATCTCTGCCTCTGGTACAGGCAGGTTCCCCGTTCATCATAGATTTCCCGGACTTTTCCAATCTTTCCTGCCGTTTCTTTTTGCAGGATGATATAGCGTTCAAAAACATGTTCTTTTATCAGTCGTTCCAGCAGCGGTTTTTTCCGGATCTCATCGATCGAACTTCCGTGAACCGTTGCCAGAAGTTTGCATCCGCTGTTTAGTGTCATCTCGATGGCACGGATATCTTCATAATTGCCGATCTCATCCACGGCGATCACCTGCGGAGCCATTGAGCGAAGCAGCATGACCATCCCTTCCGCCTTGCTGCAACAGTCCAGCACATCGGTACGGATTCCCACATCGTTTTGCGGAATTCCCTGATAACTGCCACCAATCTCTGACCGTTCATCCACCACGCCTACCGTATTGCCCGGAAAGGTCTCCCAGCCATCAGAAATCTGTCGTACCAGATCCCGCAGCAATGTTGTTTTCCCACAGCCCGGTGGGGAAATAATGAGTGTATGGCACAGTTTTCCATCTTCCGTCACATACGGAATCACCATATCCGCACAACCGGTAATCTGGTGTGCGAACCGGATATTGATGCAGGAAATCTGGGAAAGTCCTTTTACCTTCTGCTCTTCCATGATCGCTTTTCCCGCCACACCAACCCGATGCCCGCCCTGTATCGTCAAAAATCCCTGTTTTAATTCCTCTTCATAAGCATAGAGGGAATATGTTCCTACCGTCTCCATGGTTCTTCGGATGTCTTCCTGTGATACGATACATGCCTGTTCCCTATGTCTCGTCAGAAATCCCTGTTCTGCCACAAAATATTCCTGTCCGTCCTGCCATAAGATCAACGGTTTCCCTGCCCGAAGACGAATCTCCTGTAATCCCTGTGGATTCCAGTACGCCTGCTGTAAGATTTTTCGGATACGCTCCGGAAACAGACGGATAACTTCCTCCCGTTTCATGTACATCACCTCTTACCTTTACTATATGTGGACAGACTGTAAATAGAACCCGTTGCCAGGATAAAATATTTTGTTATCTTGCATACTTTCTTCCTCGGGTATTCAGTTCTCCACACATACCATCCCCGAATACCCTTCCGGCATCACCAACCGGTAAAACCTGCATCCCTCATAAGAAATCTCACATAGCTCCCTGCGGATCCCATCCCCGGTAAACTTCAGATAGCTTTCTTTTTTTGTCCAGATCTGAAACAGAAAATCCTTTTTTCCTTTCTCCGTACCCGCCTGCATAAAAGTTTTCCACTCATCCGGTGTACAGATTTTTCTGGCTGTCTGTTCCAGTTTTATTTCTCTGTGATACTGGATATCAATCCCCACAGGGACATTTCCCAGCACACAGGCGATCCATTCTCCCGAATGGCTGATATTGAAAAAAAGTTCCGGATGCAGACGCAGATATGGTTTTCCCGTCTCTGTTCGCATTACCGAATCGGTCTCTTTCTCCAGATCATATGCATATCTTGTTTTTATCATTTCTGCTAACAGACGATATCCCGACCGGGACTGTTCTTTCTTTTCTTCCGGTGTTTTTCCACTGACCTGTTTCATCCAGACTTCTGTCTGCTGATCCGGGGACTTCCAAAAAATATGTGCTTCATTTGCATTATTTTCCATTTTTCTGCCCTCCGTTGCCACGCTTCGGTGCTTCTTCCAGTTCCACCAGAAAACGGGAAGGTTCCATCTTCTTTCCGAACCTCTCCTCCACTGCATACAGATGCAGTTCTTTCTTTGCTCTCGTCATGCCGACATAGAACATTCTTCGTTCTTCTTCAATCTCCGGATCCAGAACCGCTTTCTGATATGGCATACAGCCCTCGTTGACATCCAGAATATACACCCTCTCAAATTCCAGTCCCTTGGCACTGTGCAGGGTCGATACAACGATTCCCTCCTGCCGACGCACTTTCTCCGACTGTTCTTTGAGTTTTTCTTTGTACGCATCCATGGAATCAAACCATTCCTGAAATGTTTTATACCCTTTTGCGCTCTCCTGGATCTCCCGCAGAAGATCATACAGTTCTTCCACTTTGATCTTCCTGTACTGTGCATATTCTTTCAGGAACTCGTCATAGCCGATCCCATACCGGATATAATTGATAGCTGCAAACGGTGCCATATTTTTCATCATTTTCAGATCATGCTCGAACTTCTCGATCCGGTCACACATCCATTCTTTTCCCTCGTAAAACTGATACAGAATCTCAAATGGCACTTCTTTCTCATAAAATGCTTCCCTGGACAGATATCGGTTCGGACGGTTCATGACGGCAAGAAAATCCTTTCTCTCCCGACCGCCCATTGCCAGACGCATATAAGCAACCATATTTTTTGCCAGCCAGTGTTCATACAGATTCGGCAGGACATCCCTCATGGTAAACGGAATGTTGTACTCCATCAGCCGTTCCACTGTCATTCTGCAATTATGATTGGTACGGAATAGAATCGCAATCTCTTTGTGCGGACACCCTTCCGCCAGATCCTTCTGAATCTGCTTTAACAACCAGGTCGTCTCCTCGCTCTCATTTTCAAATGTCCGTATCTCAAGCGGTTTTCCCTTATCATTTTCCGTAAACAACTGTTTTTCATATCTCGCATCATTCCAGCGGATCACATTCTGGGATTTTTCTACTATTTCTCCGGTACAGCGATAATTCTGTTTCAGGATCACCTGCTTCAATTGTGGAAAATCCTTCGGAATCTGCAGCATGATCTCCGGTCTGGCTCCACGGAACCGATAGATCGACTGGTCATCGTCACCTACCAGAAACAGATTATTCTCCGGAAGTGCCAGAAGCCGGACAATATCATATTGCAGCTGGTTGACATCCTGAAACTCATCAATCAGGATATACCGGAACTTTTTCTGCCATGCCTGCAAAATATCCGGATGTTTCTGAAATAATTGGTAGCAGTACACCAGCAGATCATCAAAGTCCAGCAATCGTTTCCCGTGCAGCAGTTTTTCGTATGTCTCATAGATTTTCCGAAACTGCTCATCCGGACAGCTTGCCGAATAATAGTGGCTCAACGGGATCCGACCGTTTTTTACCGTGCTGATCTCTCTTGCCAGCGATTCCAGCAGGTCATTTTCGTCTTCAATCTGCAGAGAAGAATTCTGTAAAATCTGTCGTAAAATCTGATATTTTACTTCTTCACCGGCGATATTTGCCGATGTGATACCGTACGCCTGCCGGAGAATACCGTAAAAGATTCCATGGAATGTACCAAAAGTCACCTGACTTTTTTCCACTCCGCACAGGTGTAAAAATCGCTCCCTCATCTGTCCTGCAGCCGCCTTGGTAAAGGTGACCACCAGGATAGATGAAGGAGCGACCTGATAATTCTGAATCAGTTTACGGGTACGGCGGATAATAACTTCCGTTTTGCCGGATCCCGGTCCGGCAAGTACAAGCATCGGACCATCTTTATGTTCCATTGCCTGCTGCTGTTCCCTGTTAAACTCCATTCTTTCCCTCCATATGGGAATTATTCTGCTGCTTTTGTCAGCTTGTAACCGTGAGGGATTTTGGCAGAACCATGCCAAAACACCTCGCGGAATACTACCTACTGCATAGTTAGTTCAGTTTGTCAATGGCCGCCTGGATTCTTACAAGACTCTCTTCTTTTCCGAGTACTTCCAGAATCTCTGTGGCGCCTGCCGGTGTCATCTGTTTTCCGGAAAGAGCGGTACGGATCGGCCACATCACATAACCAACTTTGTAACCATGCTCTTTTGCGTAAGCGGAAAGCATCTCAAACAGTGCATCGTTGCTGAAATCTTCCTGTGCCTCCAGTAACGGCTGTACTTCCCTGAGTACCTGCAGAGAAGTTTCTTCGTTGGTTTTCATCTTTTTATGCACATACATGGATGTCTCATATTCCGGTACCTTTTCAAAGAAATCCACCTGATCTTTGATATCCGGAAATACTTCGATTCTTGTTTTTACCATAGCAGCGATCTTGTGGAAGTCCAGATCTCTTGTGATCACTTCTTTCAGATACGGCAGAGCCATCTCATAGAATTTGTCATCGTCCATCTTCTTCATGTATTCGCCGTTCATCCAGCGAAGTTTTACCATGTCAAAGACTGCAGGAGATTTGCTGATTCTGTGGTAATCGAATTCTTTTACCAGTTCTTCCAGAGAGAAGATCTCATTGTCGGAAGACGGACTCCATCCCAGAAGTGCCACGAAGTTTACGATCGCTTCAGTCAGGAATCCCTGATCCAGCAGATCTTCATAAGAAGAATGACCGCAGCGTTTGGACAGCTTCTGATGATCTTCGTTTGTGATCAGCGGGCAGTGGATGTATTTGGGGATCTCCCATCCAAATGCTTCATACAGGCGGTTGTACTTCGGTGCAGAGGACAGATATTCGTTTCCTCTTACTACATGAGTAATTCCCATCAGATGATCATCGATAACATTTGCAAAGTTGTAGGTCGGATATCCATCGGATTTGATCAGGATCATATCATCCAGTTCGTTATTTTCTACTGTAATATCTCCGTACAGCTCATCATGGAAAGTTGTGGTTCCTTCGGTTGGCATGTTGATACGAATAACGTATGGTTTTCCTGCTGCCAGATTTGCCTCGATTTCTTCTTTGGACAGGTGCAGACAGTGTTTGTCATACACGGTGATCTCTTTTCCTGCTACTTCTGTCTTCAGGCTTTCCAGACGTTCTTTATCACAGAAACAATAGTAAGCGTCTCCCTGCTCAATCAGTTTTTTTGCATATTTCATGTACAGACCCTGTGCCTGTCTCTCACTCTGTACATAAGGGCCTACACCCCCATCTTTGTCCGGACCTTCATCATGTACCAGACCTGTCTTTGCCAGAGTACGGTAGATGATATCAAGTGCACCTTCCATAAAACGTTCCTGGTCGGTATCCTCGATACGCAGCATGAACTTTCCGCCTTCATGTTTTGCAATCAGATATGCATATAATGCCGTTCTTAAGTTTCCTACGTGCATTCTTCCAGTAGGGCTTGGTGCAAATCTTGTTTTTACTGTGCTCATAATATTTCGCTCCTGTTTTATAATGTAAATGTCCCAGATTGCTGTGTGTTTTGCACACGCACGATCCTTATCCTATTCAAGGTAAAAGGTGTGGAATTAATCCTCCACACCTTTGTTTTTTAAGTATTCAATTATGTCTCCGACGGTTTCCACATCTGACAATTCCTCTGCCGGAATCTCCAGTCCGTATTCTTCTTCCAGAGCCATAACCAGTTCAAATAAATCCAGTGAATCTGCTCCCAGATCATCTTTAAATGAGGTGTCAAGACCAATTGTCTCACCATCACAGTTCAACTGCTCTGCAATAATCTCTCTCATTTTTTCAAGCATATCTTTTATCTCCTTCATAAAGCATTTTCGACTTTACGCCTTTGTTTAACGAAAGTATATCTATTATAAAATCATTTGTCAACCCATTCAGGAAAATATGCAAAAAACTTTGTTTCTCTGTTACTGTTCCATCCATGCTCAGTAACATGCTTCGCGGTGCACAGAATTTATGCTGTTTCAGCCTCCGGGATGTCTTCTCCCGTCGTCTGGATCCTTCCCGACACACTCAGGGCAATTCCCATCTCTGCCATCAAAAACAGGATCGATGTACCTCCGTAACTGACAAAAGGAAGCGTGATACCGGTTGTAGGCATCAGATTCAATACTACGCAAAGGTTCAGGATTACCTGCAATGCAATATGTACAAAGATTCCTGTCACAACCAGCGTTCCATAAAGGTCCGGCGCATTCTGCGCGATAAAAAACAGCCGGTATAACAGATACCCAAACATCAGCAGTAATAATGCCGCACCGAAAACTCCCAGTTCCTCACATACAATCGAAAAGATCATATCATTCTGCGCCTCCGGAATCGTTCCCAGCTTCTGCGCACTGTTACCAAGTCCTTTTCCGAAAAAGCCGCCGCTTCCGATTGCGTACAGTCCCTGTAGCACCTGATAGCCGCCGGATGACATATTGGCCTCCGGATGCAGCCAGGATAAGATTCTTCGGATACGAAAGTTATCACTGGTAGTCATCGTCATACCCATGTAAGCAATGACACTTCCTGCCACCACGCTGGTACCGAGAGCCAGTACAACAAAAGGCTTTGTTTTCGGATGTGCAATAAAAATCATAACGACGGCGATTCCTCCGATAATCATACCGGTACTCAGATTATCCGTAAAAACAAAAGCCGCACCCGCCTGTATCATACCAAAGATCAGCAGCCAGATTACTGCCCTCAATTGCTTTACCTGTTTTCCCATCTTGATAACAAGTATAGGCATATAAATAATAATCGCTATCTTGGCTATCTCTGCCGGCTGAAACTGAATACCCAGCTTTAACCATCGTCTGGAACCATAGGCTTCCACTCCAAATGGAGTAAACCGCACCATCGCCATCAGTACAACTGATATCAGGTACAAAGTTCCTGCGAATGGAATCATCAGATGATAATCCCATTTTGAAATAAAGATGGCAACAGCGATCGCTCCCACACTGATCAGTGCCTGCCTGCGGAAATAATACATATCATCTCCATGAAATTTCATCTGTGCTTCATACGCACTGGTACTGTATAACATAATCAGCCCGAAGCAGATCAGCAGAATTACAATCGCAAGAAGATTATAATCATAATATGCCCCCCGGCTGCTTTTCTTTTTTCTTCTTTTTTTCTCTTTTTGTTCCATGTAATACCCTCATTTCTTTCCATGCTCCCCTTGAGCGTGTCTGAAAATGATTTTCCTATATACCTCTTCCACGCTCCGGTATCCTGCCGGAGGTTTCGGCCGGATATCTTTGTTAAGTATATCACTATTAAAAAGAGAAAAAAACCCCCCAGACATCTCTTTTTTTATGTTTCTGAGATGTCCGGAGGTTCTGTTTTATCTAAGGAGAATGTTTACTTTTTATTCTACATCCTGCAGCGCATCCGTATCTTCTTCACCGGTGCGGACTTTTACGACTCTGTCAACATTGTATACAAAGATCTTGCCATCGCCGATATGTCCGGTATACAGAACTTTCTTTGCAGCTTCGATGACCTGATCCACCGGAATGCTGCTGACTACCACTTCTACTTTTACTTTCGGAAGCAGGGTTGCATCGATTTCAACACCACGGTATTTCTCGCCGGCACCTTTCTGAACGCCACAGCCCATAACCTGTGTAACGGTCATACCGGTGACACCCAGATCGTTCATAGCTTTTCTCAGTTTGTCATATCTTGACAGTTTCGAGATGATAACTACTTTATACATACCGGTATCTGCTGCCGGAGCTTTTACTACTTTAACTGCTGCATTTTTCTGTGCATCAGATGCTGCTTTGTAATCATCTGTACCAAGGTTTGTATTTTCATTGACATCCATCATCATGGTGTTGGAAACATCCATGATACTGAATCCTGAGTAAGCAGATGCCAGACCATGTTCCATGGCATCCAGACCTACGATTTCCTCTTCCTCGGTAACTCTCAAGCCTACAACAGCACGGATCACAAGGAAAGTGATTGTGATGGTTACTACGGTCCATGATGCCACTGCTGCAAAACCGATCAGCTGTTTTCCAAGGAGGGTAAAACCACCGCCGTAGAACAGACCGACCAGATCATCATTTCCAGGTGCGGATGTGGTTGCGAACAGACCAACTGCGATCGTTCCCCAGATACCGTTTAAGCAGTGAACTGCGACTGCACCAACCGGGTCATCTACACGTAATACATAGTCAAGGAACCATACACCGAATACTACCAGCAGACCCGCTACGATACCGATAATGATTGCTCCCAGAGCATCTGTAACATCACAAGGAGCTGTAATAGCTACCAGACCTGCCAGGGAAGCGTTCAGACACATAGATACATCTGGTTTTCCGTAACGAACCCAGGTAAAGATCATACAGGTTACGGTTGCGATCGCCGGAGCGATGGTTGTTGTTACGAAAATAGAACCAAGCTGTTCCACAGATGTTGCTGCTGCACCGTTAAATCCATACCAGCCAAGCCACAGGATAAATACACCAAGTGCACCGATTGCCAGGTTATGTCCCGGAAATGCATTGACTTTTGTGATTTTTCCGGATTTATCTTTCGTGAATTTTCCGATACGCGGTCCAAGAATCTTGGCACCGATCAGTGCTGAGATACCACCTACCATATGAATCGCACAGGATCCTGCAAAATCATGGAATCCCATCTGGGCAAGCCAGCCGCCGCCCCAGATCCAGTGTGCTTCGATCGGATAAATCAGTGCGGAGATCACACCGGAGTAAATACAATAGGATAAGAATTTTGTTCTTTCAGCCATAGCTCCGGAAACAATAGTTGCGGTTGTTGCACAGAATACCAGGTTGAATACGAAGTTAGACCAGTCAAAATCTGCATAACTTGTAAAAATATCAAATCCCGGCTTTCCGATCAGCCCTACCATGTCTTCTCCCAGTAACAGGCTGAAACCTATCAGGATAAAGGTACAGGTACCAATACAAAAATCCATCAGGTTTTTCATGATAATGTTACCAGTGTTTTTCGCTCTGGTGAAACCTGCCTCTACCATCGCGAATCCTGCCTGCATCCAGAATACCAGTGCAGCGCCGATCAGGAACCATACGCCAAATACCTGACCGTTCAGAACTTCCATAATTTCTTCTGTCATACTTTTGTCCTCCTCTTTCTTTGTAATGAAAAAAGCGAAACAACGACGCTTTGCTTCTATATATAATATAAGATAAGAAGCTGCAAAACGCCGTTGTTTCGCTTTTTTTCAAGCCCTGCCGTATCATCGAAAACAGAGTGTGCGATTTTCTTTGATACGACAAAAGGCACTACGGATGTTTTTCCATAGCGCCTTTGCTTTGTATGGGTGTATCTTACACCTTAGTTTCTATCCTGTCAATAAAAATTTTATAGTTTTTTATATTTGTCACTTCTGTCCATTTTCCATAAATTATTATTTTAATTTTCTACATTTTTACTGTACACATTCTCCCTGGCAATCGCATGGTTCCCGTGTCAGCCCGATATCAAAGCTCGGATTCATCTGGTAGAAGTTCTTACTGTTCAGCTGATCCTGGAGAGACTGGAGAGCTTCACCGAACCGTTGGAAGTGTACCACTTCTCTCGCCCGCAGGAATCGGATCGGGTCCGCAATCTCCGGAATATCCCGCACAACCCGCAGGATATTGTCGTAGGTGCTCCGTGCTTTCTGTTCCGCAGCCATGCTCTCAAACATATCCGTGATCGGATCCCCCTTGGACTGGAACTCACAGGAGTTAAACGGAATCCCTCCCGCCGACTGCGGCCAGATCCCTACAGCATGATCCACATAATAATCCGCAAATCCCTGATTTTCAATCTCTTCCACAGTGAGGTTGGCAGTCAGCTGATGAACGATCGTGGATACCATTTCGAGATGTCCGAGTTCTTCTGTCGCTACATCGGTAAGAACCGCCATGCAGACACGGTTCGGAGCGGTGAAACGCTGGGAGAGGTAGCGCATCGAGGCACCGATCTCGCCGTCCGGGCCACCGTATTGTGATGCAATAATCTTCGCGATCCGTGCATCCGTTTTCGTGATATTTACCGGATATTGCAATCGTTTTTCATATATCCACATACACTAACACCTGCCTTTCCCGGATCTTTCCCATGGCCATGGCTGCATCATCCATTCCCATGAATGACAGTCGGTCTCATCAATCAGATCCATTGTCAACGGTCCGAAACGTCTGGCATATTCTTCCATCGCTTCCCGGCGTATCCCTGCCTGTTTATGGTAGTATGCCATGGCCTCCTGATCCTGTGGGTGAGTGTCCATATAAAGCAGCGTATCATAAGCTGCAAATGCCGACTGCCCGATGGTTTCCATCAGCTGTGCTTTACTTCGTTCTCCCTGGCAGGTACAGTTATTTCGTCCCATCATCGCCTGCATCCGCCTCCTTTTCCACAAAATGGTTTACAAAGTTCCGGGAAAATTGTTCCGAGCTGAAATCCACGGGCAGGTTCATATACCTTTCCGAATTTCTGCATTGGCACATATGCCATTGCCAGCGGAAGCTTCTGCAAATGTTCCTGTACGGATGTTTCCTGCATACAATCACATATATTTGTGCAGGTTTTACTGGTAGAATCCATCGGAATCATCGATTCTCTGTTTCCTGTCATATTGCCACAGGTCCGGTTTCTGCAATTACCGGAAACATTCCGGCAATTCATACGATAAGAATCCATTCTCTTCTCCTTACTTCTGAGTTTTGTTTCTCTTTATCATATGAATGTGTGCAAATTTTCGTGTTTCCGTCCTGTTCTACTTCGTCTTATTTATGATACAGTCGCCTACCATATCCGCTACTGCCAGTGCTCCGTCTTTGTTCAGACGAACACCGTCTTCCTGATACCATTCCGGATGTTTCTGACTGTAGCTGTAAAGATCCAGAACCGTCAGCTTATTCTTTTCACCAATGGTTTCGATCGCATTTTTGATTTCTTCTACTCTTTTTGCCCTCTCTTCCATCTCTGTGCTTCCATCAGACTGTATCATCGGCGGCGTGACCAGCCAGATTTCCGGACTGCTCTTTAAATCCTGATAGCCTTTGATCAGGGATTGGTAATCTTTCTGAAACGTATCGATATCCGTCCAGTTTTCCTCTGTAGTATCGTTTGTTCCAAGCATCATAACAACAAGACCGGCTTTATATTCCGTACTGCTCTCATAGCGTTCTTCCTTTGTATACGGCTTTTTACTCTTTTTCTGAACCGCAGCGCCTTCCACACCGAAATTACCGATCCGATATTTTTTTTCTGCCTGTTCCATGTATTTCTGTAACTGTACCGGGTAACAGTTATCTTCCCGCTCTTCCACAGCAGTTCCAAAAGTTAATTCATCCCCTATACATGCCACTTTTAATTTTTGCTGATCCGCTGTATTTTGCATCAGATTCCAGAAAATCAATACAACTGCTACCAGTCCAAAGGCAACAGCCCGCTTTTTCTTCTTCTGTTGTTCCATTTTTCTGCTCCTTTCTGCTACTGTCTTTTTCTATTTTGTGATATCTTTTTCTTTCTGTCAATTTCATTAAAAAATACTGTCATTTTTTACAACAGATTTTACTTTTCGCCATCGATTTTCTCCATATTGTTTCTTGCATTTTTTCTCCATGACTCTTAGAATACGTATGGTTACTGATTTGTAATCATTTCACTTTTATATAGAAAGGATTCCTCATGGACACTACTGTAAAGGCAACTGCCGTATCAGGTCATCAGCGTGAATATCTGTTTGACAATTATAAAGTATTATTGATTCTTCTGGTAGTCATCGGTCACTTTATTGAACCGAGCAATGATCAGAATCCGTTCCTCTACGAATTAAAATGGGGAATCGTGGCGTTCCACATGCCCGCTTTTATCTTTATTTCCGGATATTTTTCCAAACGGATCCCATCCTTAAAAAAAATGCTTTGTGGACTGGTCATTCCCTATTTTGTATACGAGATTCTTTATTATCTTTTATACACCTTTATACTGGACAAAGAGACCGGCTTTTATTTTACAAGACCGAAATTTTCCCTCTGGTATCTGATGGCACTGTTCGCCTGGAGACTGTTGTCTCCTCTGATTGAGAAAATTCCAGGCTGCATGGTTTTGTCAGTCATTGCCGGAATTCTTATTGGATTCACTGATTTTGGGAATTTTCTTTCCATTCCGCGTATTCTGTTTTTCTTCCCGTTCTTTCTTGCCGGGAAAAAATTTGATTCTTCTTCCCTCGCCCGTTTTCGGAACCGGAAGGGGTATCTGTGTGCGCTGACCATCTTGGGAAGTTTTGCCGTCTTTTTATTTACTGACAAGTACCATCACCGTCTGGATCAGAAGATTTTCTATGGACGATACTCTTACGCAGATATGGATATGAGTTCCGTCGAAGGCGTACTTGTCCGCATCGGCTGTTATCTGATCTCTTTTCTTCTGATCTACCTGTTCATGCTGGTACTTCCGACCGAAAAGAAATCCTACTCTTATCTGGGAGAGCGTACCATGGCAATCTATATCTTTCACGGTTTCGTCTACAGCTGCCTCAAATACGGTTCTTCTATTCTGACTTCGGTTGAGAGCAATCTGGAATGTCTGTATCTGCTGACATTCTGCTTCTTCCTAGTGTGGTTTTTATCAAGAAAACCTTTTGTATTATTTACAAATAAGATCGCCCATCTTTTCTGATGCGCGATCTTATTTTAATTTACGCTAGAGCGTGTCTGAAAAAGGCTTTTCGTGAGCTACGAGTCCCAATTTGTGGGAGATTTTATCCGAATGAGGGCGGCGTAGCGGGCTACGCCAACCGAAAATTAGTTTCCACTTTTCTGCGCTTCAATCTGTTCCGCCAGATCGTTGAGATACACCCAGCGATCCATTTTTTCTTCCAGCTGTGCTTCCGCAGCTTCTTTTTCCCGCATAATTTCTGCCAGCTTTCCGGAATTCGTTGCATTTTTTACCATATCGTCGTTCAGCTTTTCGATTTTCTCCTCTAACACTGCTATATCATCGTCTATGGTCTCATACTCTCTCTGTTCTTTATAAGTAAACTTCAATTTGGTCGGTCGGTTCTGCTTCCAGTCCTTTCCGGTAGATCTTTCTTTCTTCTCTTTTTCTCCACCCGGCACACTGGATATCGCTCCCGTCTCTCCAAATCTTCGCTCTTTCGCTTCCCGATAGTCCGTATAACCGCCCTCGTACTGACGCAGTGTTCCGTTTCCGTCAAATTCAAAGATGCGATCCACTACATTATCCAGAAAATACCTGTCATGAGAAACCGTGATTACAATACCGGAAAATGCATTCAGATAATCTTCCAGAATCGTAACTGTCGGGATATCCACATCATTCGACGGCTCATCAAGAATCAGTACATTTGCCCCGCTGACCAGCACGGACAACAGATACAACCGCCGCTTTTCTCCACCGGAGAGTTTGGAAATCGGAGTGTACTGCATATCCGGCGTGAACAGGAACCGCTCCAGCATCTGCGATGCACTGATTCTGCCATCTCTTGTCTGCACATACTCTCCTATCTCTTTCACATAATCGATCACTCGTTGATTACTGTCTTTGATTGGCAGCTCTTCCTGTGCCAGGTATCCGATCTTGATCGTCTCTCCTACTTCCACATGACCTTCATCCGGCTGTTCAAGTCCTGCCATAATCTTTAACAGGGTAGATTTTCCACAACCATTCGGACCGACGATTCCGAGACGCTGATTTCGAAGAACAGTATAGGTAAAATCCTTCAAAAGCAACTGATCACCATATCGTTTGGTCACATTATACAGCTCAATTGTCTTCTTACCCATCCGGGTTTCTACAGAATCCATCTCCACAACCGCATCACTGATTGGTGCTTTTCCCTGTTTTAAGGCTTCCAGTCGATCCAGTCTTGCTCTCTGTTTCGTGCTTCTGGCACGGCATCCGCGTTTCGCCCATTCCAGTTCCATCCGAAGGATGCTCTGACGCTTCCGCTCACTGGCAAGTTCCATCTCTTCTCTCTCCGCCTTTAACTCCAGGAATCGAGAGTAATTGGAATCATACCCATACATATTTCCTCGGCTGATCTCCAGAATCCGATTAGACACTTTATCCAGAAAATACCGGTCATGCGTAACCATCACCAGCACTCCTTTATATCCTTTCAGATATTCTTCCAGCCAGTTGATCATCCCTTCATCCAGGTGGTTCGTAGGCTCGTCCAACAGTAACACATCAAAATCCCCCGCCAGCACCTTCGCCAGCGCAAGCTTTCTCCGCTGTCCTCCCGAGAGATTCTCCACCTCCTGCTCCGACACTTCGATTCCAAGCTTCGTCATATTACTCTGCACCAACCAGTCCTTATCTCCATTCCCGCTCAGCACATACGAAGCCACCGTAGCCCCCTTCGGAAAATGCGGACTCTGTGGCAGATAAGCAATCTTCAATCCATTCTGCCGAATAATCTGTCCCTGATCCGGTTCCTCCTCCCCTGCGATCATCCGCAACACGGTAGACTTGCCGGTACCATTAATCCCCACAATACCAATCTTATCCCCCTGCTGAATCCCAAACGAAGCATCCTCAAAAATAACCTTCTCACCAAAAATCTTACTGATATGCTCAATATTAATAATATTCATCCAAAACTCCTCATTTACCATAAAATATCCATAACAGCACTATCTTACCATCCTTCCCCCATATAATCAAACCCTAATCCACGAAATTTATAATGTACCCATAACAGTGGACACATGCATTAATCTTTCCCCTTCCCTCCCACGTTTTCAAAACTTCCAGTTCTTTTTCCAGTTTCTCCCAAAATCCAGCAAGTAGTCAGGACTCCAGGGGCAGCAAACACTTTGTGGGCGCTTAGGGCAAGCTTTAAGATCCGACGCTTATGTAGGCTTTCGCGAGGGTCAGCTGACCCTCGTGAACTATAGCCGAAGTTAGCGGCTAGCTTAAAGTTGCCCTGCCCACGTTTGCCGACCTTGGAGTCCCGTGTCCTGGCGTCCCCTTTGCCAATACAAAAAAAAGAAGCCCCACAAGACCTCTGATAAACTCAAAAATCTTGTGAGACTTTCTTCTATTTTTCTAAAAAGGAATCCTACCCAATCTTAAACCGGATAAGCCCCATTCTTACTATCCGCTACAGTAGCATCAACCTTAGTCTGCTGAGCCTCTCTATATTTAAAGAAGTCAGTAGCAACCTGTGGGAACAGAGCGTAAGACAGAACGTCTTCATCCTGTTCAGACCACTGAGCCATCTCGCCACGCAGAGTATCCAGTTCGTCCGGGATCAGATCTGCAGGACGGCAGGTAATCGGCTCTTTATCACCGATACATTTCTTCTGAACATCTTTGTTAAACGGTTTAACAGTCTTACCATATTCACCGGAGAGAACAGCTTTTGTCTCTTTTGTAACCATTTTATATCTCTCACCCATCAGTACGTTAAATACAGCCTGTGTACCAACGATCTGAGAAGACGGAGTAACCAGAGGCGGCTCACCCAGGTCTTTTCTTACTCTCGGAACTTCTTCCAGAACATCGTAGAACTTATCTTCTGCATTCTGTTCTTTCAGCTGAGATGTCAGGTTAGACAGCATACCACCCGGTACCTGATACAGCAGAGTTTTGATATTAACACCCAGGTTCTTCGGATTCAGCAGACCGCTGTCCAGAGCCTCGTCACGAATCGGACGGAAGTAGTCAGCGATTTCAGCCAGGAGTTTCTGATCCAGACCTGAATCATATGGAGTACCCTTGAAGGTTTCTACCATAACCTCTGTAGCCGGCTGAGAAGTACCCAGCGCAAATGGAGAGATTGCAGTATCGATCACATCAACACCAGCCTCAACAGCTTTCATATAAGTCATGGAAGCCACACCGGAAGTATAATGTGTATGCAACTGAATCGGGATCTTAACAGTCTCTTTCAAAGCTTTTACCAGTTCTGTTGCTTTATAAGGAAGCAGCAGACCAGCCATATCTTTGATACAGATAGAATCCGCACCCATCTCTTCGATCTCTTTTGCAATGTTTGTCCAGTATTCCAGAGTATAAGCATCACCCAGTGTGTAAGACAGTGCAACCTGTGCATGACCTTTTTCTTTGTTTGCTGCTTTTACTGCTGTCTGCAGGTTTCTCATATCATTCAGACAGTCAAAGATACGGATGATATCAATACCGTTTGCGATAGATTTCTGTACAAAATATTCTACTACATCATCTGCATATGGACGATATCCCAGGATGTTCTGTCCACGGAACAGCATCTGCAGTTTTGTGTTTTTGAATCCGTCACGGAATTTACGAAGTCTTTCCCATGGATCTTCCTTCAGGAAACGCAGGGAAGCATCAAATGTTGCACCACCCCAGCACTCTACAGAATGATAACCTACTTTATCCATAGTATCTACGATCGGCAGCATCTGCTCTGTTGTCATTCTTGTTGCAATCAGAGACTGATGTGCATCACGCAGAATTGTTTCAGTAATTTTAATTGGTTTTTTAGCAATATCTGTCATAGTCTTATCCTTTCTTTCTATTATACCCGACTGCGGACATGGCAGCCCGCATCGGGATCTGTGGCTTTTGTATTACCGTATTATACTCCGAATACAGCCATGAAAGTTCCGGCCGCTACTGCGGTACCGATAACACCTGCTACGTTAGGTCCCATAGCATGCATCAGAAGGAAGTTTGTCGGATCTGCTTCCGCACCGACTTTCTGTGATACACGGGCTGCCATAGGAACGGCAGATACACCGGCAGATCCGATCAGAGGATTGAGCTTTCCACCGGACAATTTGCACATGATCTTACCAAAGAGAACACCACCAGCTGTACCAACACAGAATGCAACCAGACCCAGAAGAACGATCTTCAGAGTATCTACGTTCAGGAATGCTTCTGCGCTTGTAGATGCACCTACGGAAGTACCCAGCAGGATAACTACGATGTACATCAGCGCGTTGGAAGCTGTCTCTGTCAGCTGTTTTACAACACCACTCTCTTTGAACAGGTTACCAAGCATCAGCATACCTACCAGAGGAGCAGTTGTAGGAAGGATCATACAAACTACGATTGTGATAACGATCGGGAATAAGATCTTCTCCAGTTTGGATACCGGACGAAGCTGTTCCATCTTGATCTTTCTTTCTTTTTCAGTTGTCAGAAGTTTCATGATTGGCGGCTGAATGATCGGAACCAGGGACATATAAGAATATGCTGCCACGGCGATCGGTCCCATCAGTTCTGTCTGGCCCAGTTTACCTGCCAGGAAGATAGAGGTCGGACCATCGGCTCCACCAATGATAGAGATTGCTGCTGCTGCTTTTCCGTTGAATCCCAGGAAAATAGCCAGGAAGTACGCGCTGTAGATACCCAGCTGTGCTGCAGCACCAAGAATAAAACTCTTCGGGTTGGCGATCAGCGGACCAAAGTCTGTCATCGCACCAACGCCCATGAAGATCAGGGACGGCAGGATACTCCACTCATCCAGGATGAAGAAGTAATGCAGAAGACCACCGGCATGTTCGATACCCATAGCATCTACGTAAGGATCTGCCATAATATCCGGATAGATGTTAACCAGCAGCATACCGAATGCGATCGGCACCAGCAGCAGTGGCTCAAATCCGTGTTTGATTGCCAGATACAGGAATACCAGCGCAACCAGGATCATAACATAGTTGCCCCACTCCAGGTTCATGAACGCAGTCTGTTCCCATAAGTTTGACAATGTTTTCATTATACTCATGTTTTTAACCTCCCGTTGTTGAATTCAGCAAGTCGTCGCTGTTTGGGAATTTACATTGTCTGCAAATTCAGTCTTAGTTTAAGGATGCCAGAGTAGCACCAGCTTCAACTGCATCACCAACAGCAACGTCAATACTTGCAACGGTTCCGTCCTGCGGAGCAACAACCGGGATTTCCATCTTCATTGCTTCCAGGATGATCACTGGATCACCGGCTTTTACAGCCTGTCCAACGCTTGCTTCTACTTTAAATACTTTACCGGCTGCTCCGGCTGTTACTTTTACAGAACCAGCGGAAGCTGCAGGTGCTGCTGCTTTCGGAGCTGCTGCAGGTGCTGCTTTTGGTGCTGCAACAGGAGCTGCTGCAGGTGCGCCGCTTGTCTGTCCTTCTTCAACAGTTACATTGTATACATTGCCATTAACAGTAATTGTATAAGTTTTCATGTGATATTCCTCCTATGCTCAGGCTCTCTGCCATTTACTTCTGTTCACTTTTTTGATGGAACGAACCACAAAGCTGTCTGTGGATGTGTTCTCAGATGCTGCAATTGCTGCGGAAATAACTGCTACCAGTTCCAGATCATCTGTCAGGTCTTCCTCAACAGGTGCAGCCGGTACTGCTGGTGCAGGTGCAGGTGCTGCTTTCGGTGCTGTCTCTTTCTGTCCGATCTTTCCAACATACTTAAATAAGGAAATAACGAAAATCAGGAAGATCAGAACAACGAATACACAGCCGACACCCATAACGGTATTGACAGCGGCACCGTTTAATTTCATTCCGGTAGTTTCAACTTCGGAAATAGTCATATAAGCAGGAACCATCTGGTCATAATCACTGCTGTAATTGAATACAACTTTGATTTCTGCATCACCTTTGTCAAATTTTGCCGGAATATCAACAGTTACCTGTCCTTCTTCACGGTCAATATCTGTTGTCGGGGTTCCCATTTCCTCATATTTACCAAGTTCGTTTTCCTGGTCCATCCATGCTGATACTGCAAGTCTGGTAAATGTGTCTCTGTTTGCAGTCATCTGATTCAGAGTTTCATCATCGAAACCTGCAAGAGATTCTACTGCACTCTGAGATACCTCTGCACAGTTGCTTACCATATCATCGGTAATCTGCTGATAAGCAGCTGTTTCTTCTTTTTTACCGCAGGCAGTCAGAGAAAATGCACAGATTGTAACCAGCATCAGACTGGCAATTTTTTTCCATCTCTGCTTCATTTATGCTCACCTCATTATACTGTTCCGTGTTTTTTGCTTGGACGATCCTCTCTCTTTGTGTAAAGCATCTCGAAAGCACCGATCACATATTTTCTTGTATCCTCAGCTTCGATAATAGTATCTACATATCCTCTTCTTGCTGCGGATTCCACGCTGGACTGCAGGGTTGCATATTCAGCAGCTTTCTCGTTGATGGTAGCTGCATCAGAATCTGCGTACATGATCTTTGCTGCCAGTTTTGCATCCATCATACCGATTTCAGCGTTTGGCCATGCATAAACCATATCTGCACCGATGGATTTGCTGTTCATAGCCAGGTAAGCGCTTCCGTAAGCTTTTCCTACGATCACGTTTACTTTCGGTACAGTAGCATCTGCAAATGCATAAGTCAGTTCAGCAACTGCTTTTGCCATGTTTGCCTCAGAGCATTTTGTTGCTTTGAATCCGGTAACATTGGTCAGTGTCAGAACCGGGATGTTGAAAGCGTCACAGAATTTTACGAAGTCTGCTGCTTTTCTTGCTCCTCTTGCGGATAATACTGCATCCATGGTTTCTGTCAGGTTTCCTTCTGCATCGTAGATCTCTGTTCTGTTTGCAACAGCACCTACAGTGGAACCGTTCAGTTTGATGAATCCACAAACCATATCTTTTGCATAGTCTGCTTTTACTTCGAAGAATACGTTGTTATCGCTGATCTGAGACAGTGCGATAGAAGTATCTCCTGCACAGTTTGCCAGATCTTTGCATACTCTGTTCAGATCATCTGTGCATTCTTCGTAAGACATATCATCTTCGTTGTTTGCAGGAAGCATAGTTACCAGCGCACGGATCTGTGCCAGAACATCTTCTTCGCTTCCTTTGAAATCTACCAGACCTGCTTCTTTTGCCTGATACTCAGCTGCGGAAGTATCGCATTTGGAGATTTCATTTCCTTCGATGGCGTTTGGAGAATTGACAAATAATTTTGCTTTTTTCTCTTCCATCAGAGTAAAGTCTGTCAGTGCCGGAATCATAGCCATTCCACCGCCGCAGGTTCCGAAGATACCTGTGATCTGTGGAATCACACCGCTTGCTTTTGTCTGCTGCATGTAGATCTCACCGAAACCGTTCAGTGCATCGGTTGCTTCCTGCAGACGCATACCTGCGCAATCGATCAGACCGATCACCGGTGCACCTGTTTTCATTGCAAAATCATACAGTCTTGCAATTTTCTTTGCATGCATCTCACCAACAGTTCCATTCAGTACGGTAGCATCCTGGCTGTATACATACACCAGGCTTCCGTCGATCACACCATATCCGGTGATGACACCATCTGACGGGGTTTCTTTTGCAGATAAGTTGAAATCTGTACTTCTTGCAGTAATCTGTCCACCAATTTCAACAAAACTGTTTGCATCAAGCAAAGAGGCTATCCTTGTGCTTGCTGCGCTTTGTGCTGTATTGCTCATACTTCAGCCCTCCATTTTTATAAAAAATTTAAGTGAAAACAAAATTTCAGCCGATTATAATTCTACTATTTTTTGCTTTTTTTTTCAATAACTTTTTGACAAAAGCCTTCAGAAAAACTTAATAAAGGTACAAATGTTTCGGAATTCCGTTTTCGTAGATTATTTCTGTCTCACCATGGATCAACGGTTTTAAATATTCCATCATCTTTTCTGTCACATCATTTCCTGCCTCATTAATATAATCGTCCGGGACTTTTTTCTCCTGGTTAGACACTTCACAGACAGGAACTGCAGTATAGCGTACCTGATATGGATGACTGCCGAGTCTCTCCACAGAAGCCATCAGTCCGCTTTTTCCCTGCAACGCACAGCGGCAGGCTGTCATACCTAGCATCTTCGACTCCTGGATATCTGTTTTACTCGCAATATGGGAGGCGCATCGCTGCATCAGATTCAGTTCGATGGATCTTACTTTGCAGCCAATCTCTCTTCTCACAATGTCTTCCAATACCCGGGCACTTCCTGCGATATAACTGTGTCCAAAATTATCCACGGCCCCGCTTTGTACCTGCTCGGAGATATAAACACCATTTTTATCCTTGATTCCTTCACTGATCGCTACCAGTACGCTGTCCTGCTGTTCCAGTTTTTTCTTCACATCGTCAAGAAAACTTTCCACTGAAAAAGCCGGCTCACAAAGATAAATCAGGCTCGGACCCGCTGCACCGTTATTTCTTGCCAGTGCAGATGCTGCTGTCAGCCATCCTGCATTTCTTCCCATTACTTCCACGATGGTAACAGCCTTGGTATCGTATACATGACAGTCTCTTTCAAGTTCTGAAAATGTAGTTGCTATATATTTTGCTGCGGAACCAAATCCCGGACAGTGATCCGTTCCCACCAGATCGTTATCGATGGTTTTCGGTGCTCCCATAACATGAATATCTTCAATTTTGTGTTCTTTACAGTATGCCGCCAGTTTATCTACTGTATCCATGGAATCATTTCCACCTGCATAAATAAAATACATAATTTCATGTTTGCGGAAAATCCGGATGACTTCCTGAAACTGGCTGTCGTCTTCTGCCGGATTTTTCAGTTTTACCCTGCAGGAACCCAGTGCTGCTGCCGGTGTCTGACAAAGAATCTCCAGTTCATCCTCACCGGGTACTTTCTCGCTCAGATTAACAAACCGTTCTTCCAGAACACCTTTGATGCCGTTTACCGCACCGTAGATCGTATCAACCTGATCGGATGCATGCGCTTCCATGATCACTCCTGCGATCGTCGCATTGATTGCTGATGTGGGTCCTCCGGACTGTGCTACTAAAAGATTTCTCATTGATTTCCTCCTTAAGAATGCATAAAGAAAGGGATGTTCTTTGTGTCATCGCAACATCCCCTTTTTTTCTTACCTGTGATTTTCTGCTGAAAACCTCATGGTCAGCCTGTACTCATAGATTTTATCCTACCTTCTCAAACTGACTATTATATAGATTAGCATAAAATCCGTTCATTGCCAAGAGTTCTTCATGATTTCCCTGTTCTATTATATCTCCGTCTTTCATCACAAGGATCACATCTGCATCTTTAATTGTCGATAACCGGTGAGCGATTACAAAACTGGTTCGTCCTTTCATCAGGTTATCCATTGCTTTCTGAATCCTCTCTTCGGTTCTGGTGTCTACCGAAGAAGTTGCTTCATCAAGGATCAGCAGCCGGTTATCTGCAAGAATCGCTCTCGCGATCGTCAGAAGCTGCTTTTGTCCCTGTGATACATTGCTGGCTTCTTCATTTAACACGGTGTTGTATCCTTCCGGCAGTGTCTGGATAAACCGGTGTGCGTGTGCTGCTTTCGCCGCTGCGATCACTTCTTCATCGGTGGCATCCAGTCTTCCGTAACGAATGTTTTCCATGATCGTACCGTTAAACAGCCAGGTGTCCTGCAGCACCATACCGAAACACTCTCTCAGATTTCTCCGGTCAAATTCCCTGATATCGTGTCCGTCGATCAGTATCCTTCCACTGTTGACATCATAGAAACGCATCAGCAGTTTCACCAGCGTGGTTTTTCCGGCACCGGTCGGTCCAACGATGGCGATTTTCTGTCCCGGCTGTACCTGTTCAGAAAAATCTTTGATAATGATCTGATCAGGCCGGTAGCCAAAGCTTACATGTTCAAAGGTTACTTGTCCTTCCACACCATTTTCCAGTGTCACCGGATGTTCCACCGTCTGTTCTTCTTCCTCTTCTTCCAGGAATTCAAAGACACGCTCGGAAGCTGCGGCTGCGGACTGCATCATGTTGGTAACCTGTGCGATCTGCTGTACCGGCTGGGTAAAGTTTCGGATGTACTGGAAGAAAGACTGAATATCACCGACTTCAATAACTCCTTTGATAGTCATAAAGCCACCGAGAAGAGCTACCATTACGTATCCGATATTACCTACAAACTGCATGATCGGCATCATCATGCCGGAGAAAAACTGTGATTTCCAGCCGGATTCATATAACTTTTTATTCGTCTCCTCGAAAGTGGCCATCACAGCATCTTCCTTATTAAACGCTTTTACAATATTTTGTCCGGCATAGACTTCTTCCACCTGCCCATTCACATCACCCAGATATTTCTGTTGCTGCCGGAAGTATTTTTGTGACCGTTTCATCACCTTGCTGATAATAAACATCGAGCACGGCAGAATCAGCAGTGCACATAAAGTCATCCATACATTAATGCTAAGCATCATGATAAATACGCCAATCAACGTTGTAACGGAAGTAATCAGCTGTGTAATACTCTGATTCAACCCCTGCTGCAGGGTATCCACATCGTTGGTAATTCTGGAGAGCACCTCTCCGTATGTCCTGCTTTCATAATATTTCATCGGCAGTCTGTTCATTTTTCCGGAAATATCTTTCCGCAGAGAATAACTGACATCGTTGGAGATTCCCGTCATGATAAATCCCTGCACAAAGGAAAAGGCTGCACTGCACAGATACAGTCCCAGTGTCCACAACAGAATCTTTCCGATTTTATCAAAATCAATCCCTCCGGTTCCGTTGACCTTTGCCACCAGACCGTTAAACAGTTCCGTGGTCGCTTTACCAAGAATCTTTGGTCCCACAATATTAAATACCGTACCGACAATGGCGAAAATCATCATGCCAATCAGACGAATCTTATACTTACTCATATAACGCAGCAATTTTTTTACTGCTCCGGAGAAATCCTTTGCCTTTTCTCCGTTCATTCTTCCCCGTCCCATAGGTCCCCGGGAGGGACGTCTGCTATTTTCACTCATAATCCAGTTCCTCCTGTGACAGCTGTGAACGTGCAATCTGCTGATATACCTCGCAGGACTGCAGAAGTTCTTTATGTGTTCCCATACCGACAACTTTACCCTCATCCAGTACCAGAATCCGGTCAGCATGAAGAATCGTGCTGATACGCTGTGCAACGATCAGGGTTGTGGCTTCTTCGGTTTCTTCTTTTAATGCTTTTCGAAGTGCCGCATCTGTCTTAAAGTCCAACGCAGAAAAACTGTCATCAAAAATATAGATTTCCGGCTGTTTTGCAATGGCTCTTGCAATCGACAGCCTCTGTTTCTGACCACCGGACACATTGCTTCCTCCCTGTGCAATCGGGCTTTCCATACCTTCTTCTTTCTGCTCGATAAACTCTGTTGCCTGAGCAATGGCTGCTGCCTTCTCCAGTTCTTCTCTGGTCGCATTCTCTCTTCCATAACGAAGATTAGAATCGATGGTGCCGGAAAACAGCACACCTTTTTGCGGTACGTAACCGATCCGTTCCCGCAGATCTCCCAGTTTCATCTGCCGGATATCCACGCCGTCCACCCGGACACTTCCTTTGGTCACATCAAAGAAACGCGGAATCAGATTCACCAGAGTACTCTTACCACTTCCGGTACTTCCGATAAAGGCAACGGTTTCTCCTTTCCTTGCTTCAAAGGTAATATCAGACAACACTTCTTCCTCCGCTCCCGGATAAGCAAAACTTACATGGTCGAAGACTACCGTTCCTTTCTCCTTTTCTTCCGGTTTTACACAGTTTTTAGGATCTTCAATAGAAAGTGGTGTATCCAGGACTTCCAGGATACGATTGGCAGCCACACCTGCACGGGGCAGCATAATAGACATCATCGTGATCATCAGGAACGACATGATAATCTGCATCGCATATTGGATAAATGCCATCATATCACCCACCTGCATATTACCGGCATCGATACTGTGTGCACCGGTATAAATAATCAGTACACTGGTCCCATTCATGATCAGCATCATCAGCGGCATCATAAAAGTCATCGTACGATTGACAAACAGGTTGGTCTTCGTCAATCTCAGATTTGCTTCTTCGAACCGTTCTTCTTCATGTTTTTCCCGGCTGAACGCACGTATCACCGGGATACCGGTCAGAATCTCACGGCTGACCAGGTTCAGACGGTCGATCAGATCCTGCAGCTTTTTAAACTTCGGCATAGAAACTCCGAAGAGGACTGCCACCAGAATCAGAATCGCTGCTACTGCGATGCCCAGGATCCATGTCATCGATGCATCTGTGTGCAACACTTTCAGAACACCGCCAATACCAAGGATCGGCGCATATAAAACGATACGGAACAACATGGTATATACCATCTGTACCTGCTGGATATCATTTGTACTTCTGGTGATCAAAGATGCAGTGGAAAAGTTATCCATCTCCTGACTTGAAAAAGATAATACCTTTCTATACACCTTATTTCTCAAATCATGACCAAGTTTCGCCGCGATCCGGCTGGAAAAGAACGTTACACAGACAGAAGCGATCATGATCAGTGCTGCCAGAAGCAACATTTTAATTCCGGACCACAGCACATACTGCATCTGAATCTTGTCAAGATCTTCGCCCATTTCCTGATACTCATTTTTCAGATACCGGATGGCTCCCTGGGTTACGATAGATTCCGGCATACCATCCAGTTTTTCTGTCATTTGTTCCATTATCTGCCTTCTCGCCTCATCCGGAAGCTGTGCGATTGCCTCCGGCACATCCGCACCGTTCGGAAGCTGCATCTTCTCTGCCAGAGCATTCTGTGTATCTGGCTGCTGCAGACTGCTTACTGCCAGCATCGACTTTCCGAATATAGTATTCAGAGAATCTCTTTCTTCTTCTTTCAGTTTTTTATGGGTATATACCCCATCTTTTAACGTATAATATTCTTTGACTTCTTGCTGCTGATCACTGTCCATGAATAAAAACAGCTGATCCATGGAGCTTTCCCGGATCTGATTCGGCACACTGTCCGGAATACCACCCTGCTGTACACCCACATTGATAATATCCGAAGTGTACGATGGCAACGCCAGATCACAGAATGCCTGTCCGAACAGCAGTGCAAAAATCAGTACGATATAACGATAAGAACCTTTCAGTTCCCTAAACATTCGTAACATACCTATTCTTCTCCTTCTTTAAAATATCCGTAACTGTTCGCTATATTCACAGTTACAGGTAATCCTTAATCTCAGTACTTCCCGGCATTTTTTCCATATTCTCCTGCATCTGAAGGATCTGTTTTTTCAGATGATCTACCTCTTCCGGAGTCATTCCCTGAAGCATCACACTACCCACTTCTTTTCGGATCTTTTCCACTTCCCGGTGAATTTCTTTTCCAGAATCCGTTAGGTAGATTCTCTGGATCCGCTTATCCTTCGCATCAGCCACCCGGTAAATCAGAGCTGCTTTTTCCATTTGCTGCAGGGACACCGTCACCGTAGACGGTTTGATACACAGACGGCTGCAGATTTCTCTCTGGCTGAGTCCCTCCTGCCGATAAAGAATATCCAGCATCGGCATCTGCCCCGGGTGCAGATTCACATGTGAAAGCTGATGAAATATCTTTGTCGCATACACATGGAGCAATTTTATCATCAGAAAATCTACGGAATGTTCTTTTTCACTCATTCGATTTCTTCCTTTCTTATTAGTTAGTCAGCTAATATTTCGTCGACCAACTAATAATATCACTTATTTTGCCGGATGCAAGAGTTTTTATAGTTTTTTTATATTTTTTCTGACAATAAAAGAAAAAACTTCTGAAACAGATGACCACACACCGTGTGCTTCTGTTTCAGGAGTTTCCTGTTTTTATTTCTGTTACTGATTCAGATTATGTGCTTTCTCATAAGCTGTGATCAGTTTCAGATTTTCAATTTCAATTGCATTCAGATATGAATTATCAAACTGATCTGCTGATACACTTGGCGTATACCAACTTTTGGATGCAAAATAATCTGCCAGATCATCCGACTTGAAAATTCTTCCGTGACGAGCATAAATCTCGTTTCTTGCGATACGCATCTGCCATTCGGAAAGACCGGTCAGATCTGTGTTGGTAAGATAACGGGTACTGCTGTCCGGTATCACGTAATCGCTGTTTCCGGTATCACTTGCAGTTTCTGCATCATTGACTTCCGCTTCCTTATGCTGTTCCTGAACCGCAGCTTCCTGAGTCGGTTCCGGCGTGACCTGCTGTGTCGGTGCTGCAGTCGTTTCTGCTTCCTGCGCCGGTGATGTTTCCTGGGTTGGCTCCGGTGTGGCTGTCACTTCGGGGGTTACCGTCTCCGGTTCTTTCACTGTTTCATCCGCAACTGACGCATCCTCACTCTCTTCTGTATCTTTTTCATCTCTGTCCTGAATCTTCTGCATATCTTCTTTCATCTGTTCATTCAGCTGCGGCACTTTTTTCGTATCTCCGCTTCCTGCACCTACCAGCTTTACAACACCAAATACGATAGCTACCACCAGAACAACGATAATAATTCCAAGAATAGCAAAAGTGATCTTCTCTTTTTTTTCTTCTCTTTCCCACTCTTCCTCATCATCGTCATCATCGTCTTCCGGATGTTGCTCCATCTGATAACCATATCCCATTCCTTCTGTCATACGATTATCATATTCAGGTTCCGGCTTTTTCTTTTTGATGCGGGGCACTTTCTCTTCCTGTTTTTTATAAGAATCCTCAGTTGCAGTCTCCTGCATCGGTTTCTCTTCTACCAGATGTCCACATGCCCCACAGAAACGATCCCCGTCCTCCAGACGGTTTCCACAATATTTGCAAAACATACTGTTTCCTCCATAATCTGTGTTGCTGTTTTCTCTTCTTACAGCATTCTCTCGTATGGAAAATTATATAACGAACTTTCCGAAAACACAACAGGCAAAAACTGTCTATCTTCTTACATTTTCCATACATTTTTGTCTGTGGTGGAAATTGCTACGGCACCGGCCTTCAGTGCAGCCACAATATCTTCTTTTTCGCTGATGAGTCCGCCAGCGATTACCTGACATCTTACACTCTTTTTTATTCTTTCGATTACTCGCGGCATCAGCCCAGGAAGAATCTCGATCACATCCGGACGATACCCTGCTGTCTGTTTCTGAATATTATCATATGCCATGGAATCAATTACAAAAAACCGAAGCACAGTGAACATCCCCAGTTCTTTTGCACACTTTATAAGAGCTGGTTTCGTGGTAATGATACCATCGGCACGGGTATATGTCTTCAAAAATTCCACTGCTGCATCTTTTCCGCTTAATCCCTGAATCAGATCAATATGTACCACAGCTATTTTTCCCTGATCTTTGATCCTTTTTACGATCTCACCGATCGTACATACCGTTCCATATAGAACAAATACCATACCTACATCCATATTCAGGCACTCTTCCAGTCCTTTCTCGTCTTTTACTGCCGCAATCACCGGACAGTCTTCCAGTTCTTCCATTATTTTTCTCATATTTCTTCCTTCCTATCAGGCACAGTAAGCTGCCCCTATCTGTTCCAGACACCAGTAATAATCTCTCACATCCACCTGTTCACCTGCATATATCGGATATTCCTGCAGCAGCTCCTTGCCAAGAAAATACTGCGCCACTCCAATCTGTTGTCCCTTTCGGACCGGAGCTTCCAGCTGTGGCGGCAACTGATAGTGAACTGTGATCTGTTCATCTTTCCGTAACAGCAAAGACAGATGCATCTGTTCTACATCGGATCCGTATTCCAGACTGGTCGTTGCCACTTCATCGATGGTCGTCCCCTGTTGCCGGCCATTCAGCACTGCGATCCGACCAAGATCTTTCTGTTCAAACACATCCCGATATTCATAATTGGTCAGCCCATATGTCATGAGTTTTCTGGTATCTTCCCACTTATATCCACGGTTATTCGGCCATCCGCATGCAAGCAGCGATACAATCAGAGTTTTTCCCTCCCATTGTAAAGCACCCACATAACAATATCCTGCATTTCCTGTAAATCCGGTTTTTCCCGTCAATGCTCCATCCATCATTCCAAGAAACGCATTATGATTGGTGCATTGATAAATCTGCGTCTTACTATAATTCCAGAATGTATAGGCAGGCATCTGCGTAATTGCAAGAAATTCCGCTTTTTTCGGAGACTCCATGATGCAGTATCGAAGAATTCTTGCCAGATCTTTTGCCGTTGTACTGTGGATCCCATTTTTATTCTCGGCATCCAGACCGTTCGGTGTAATAAAATATGTATCATCGCAGCCGAGTTCTCTTGCTTTCAGATTCATTTTTTCTGCAAATCCTTCTACTGATCCACCCACTTGCTCTGCAATCATTACAGCAGCATCATTATCTGAATTCAGCATCAGCGCATACAAAAGATCCTGCAGGTAAAACTGTTCTCCTGTTTTTGCACCCATATGTACTTTCGGCTGACTCGCTGCGTAGGCAGATACTGTAACCAGATCATCCATCCGTCCGTCTTCCAGTGCAAGAATACAGGTCATAATCTTTGTAGTACTTGCCATCGGAAGTTTCTGTTCACTGTTTTTAGAATACAAAACACGCCCGGAGTCTGCATCCATCAGACATGCCGAACGCGCATAAAGTTCTGATTCACTCAGCTGCATGCCATATCCTGTCATCGGTGTTCCCACCAGTGTCATAAGCAGCAGCAACAATCCCAGCTTTATTTTTCCCATATAGTATCCTCCCGTTTTTTATCACAGTTTTCCAAAGATACTATATGCATTTTTCTTTCTTTTAGAACCAGTTTTTCTCTTTGTTACAGATCCAGCTGCAGCTGAATCTCTTCTTCCGCCTCTGCCTTAAAATCTTCCATTTTCACCGGACTGATCGTTGGCAGATCCTCTGTCGACTGTACTCCAAAATTTCTCAAAAATTCTTCTGTTGTCCCAAAAAGAATGGGACGTCCCGGGGCATCCAGTCGTCCAAGTTCTTGAACCAGATTATATTCCACCAGCTTATTGATCGCATGGTCACATTTTACACCACGGATTTTTTCAATTTCCTGTTTCGTTACCGGTTGTTTATATGCGATAATTGAAAGTGTCTCCAGCATTACATCCGTCAGTACTGCTTTCTTTGGCTGCAATGCAATCTCCACCAGATATTCATAATACTCCTGTTTGGTACACAGCTGAAATGCTCCATCCAACTCCAGGATCTTGATTCCACGGTCTCTGGCATTATATTTCAGCATCATATTCCGGATAATTTTTTCCGTTGTAGTTTTATCCTGTCCGATTGCTTTCGCGATTCTTCCGGTTTCCACCGAATCTCCTGCGGAAAATAAAATCGCCTCAATCGCTGCTTCCAGTTTCTCCATCTGCCTGCTGCTCCTCGTATATTAAAGATGTAATCTGAATATCATCAAATAAATGTTCCTGCTCTATGGTAATCACGCCGGTTTTCATCAATTCCAGGATAGCAAGAAAAGTAACGATCACCTGGATCTTACCAGACTGTCGTTCCAGAAGCCCACGGAAAGAAAAATAATGATGTGTTCCGGCATATAATTCCAGATCACTCATTTTGTCTTCCAGACTGACTTCTTCTTTCTCAATCTTGCCAAATTTGCTTCGAATCGGATCTACCTTGTTTTCCTGACGTTTAATGATAGAATTGAAGATATTCTGAAGCTTGGCCAGTGTCAGATCTCCGATCAGTTCCCGGATATCCACCGGTGGCTGATAATCCAGTACTTCTTTTGGCATACTCTCCGCCCGATATACACAGCGGGAAGCATCTGCCATACGATCTCTTAACTCATAGGACATATATTTAAACATCTTATATTCCAGCAGCTGCTGCACCAGTTCTTCACGGGGATCCTTTTCTTCTCCTTCTTCAGTTACTTCTTTGGGAAGAAGCATTTTACACTTGATATCCAGAAGAGTTGCTGCCATGACCATAAACTCACTCATGATATTCAGGTTTTCTTCCTGCATCTGCCGGATATATTCCATATACTGTTCTGTAATCTCCACGATCGGGATATCATATATATCGATCTTATTTTTTTCGATGAGATGCAAAAGCAGATCCAGCGGACCCTCAAATGCTTCCAGTTTTACCGGTATTCCCATGTTTCTTCCTCTTTTTTCTTCTCACTCTATACCTGAATTTTTATTTTACAGGCATTTTCTCATTTTGTAAAGCAGAGATTCGAACGATAGTCAGTTCTCTGGGATTATGGATTCTTACCGGGATCGTATGTTCTCCCAGACCTGCACTGACAATAACTGCACATCCGTTTTTCTGATGCATCCCTCCGCATTCACCCGGAAAGATCCGAAAATCAGGTGCGATTGCTCCCCGCTTTTTCCCAAGCATCATAACTCCTCCGTGATAATGCCCGGAAAATGTCATCGATGCTCCCCAGGAAAGATACTCTTTTTTATAGCGTGGATTATGTGCCAGAAGAATCGTCAGCCGATCCGTATCCGGAGTTCCAAAGTGCTTCTTCAGCTCTTCTACCATACCATCCTTTCGAAATCCCTTATCATAAAACTGCTCCTCCGGTTCAAGGCCATAGACAGTGATCGGTATTCCCTTTTTTTTCAGCTGTACTTTTTGATTACGCAACCGTATCAGCGACAGCTCTTTCAACGCTGTCTCATAGTTTTTCCCGATCTCCCCGTAAATCTCCGGATGTTCTGAAATACGTTGTTCATGATTCCCACTGGCATAAAATACCGGATAATTATCAGACAACCTTTTCAGAAATGCAAACGCTTTCGACGTGTCACATCCTTTTTTACCCACTATCACATCACCACCAACCAACACCAGATCCGGCTCCTGTTCCTTGAGAAGATGAAAAATCCTCTCCCCATCCTCACCCGTAACCTGATCATGAAGGTCCGTCAGAAAAGCAATCGTCAGTTCCTGTTTTCCTTTGATACAGGATGATGGGAGCTGATACTCCCGCACTATCGTTTTCTTCATTTTTTATTCCTCATCGGGGTAATTATTGTTTCGTTTCTCACCTGGTACATCGTCTTCAAATAACTGTACCAGAGATTTGTTGCCCGTACTAAAAAATCCCCGGTCTAAAACTTTCGTTTTACACCGGGGTGTTGTTGACTTTTCTCGTCGGCCGGATGCCACAAAAATTATTTTGCGTAATCTACAACACGACTTTCACGGATTACACTGACTTTAATCTGTCCAGGATATTCCAGTTCAGCTTCAATCTGCTTGGAAATATCTCTTGCCAGCAATACCATGTCAGAATCATTGACATGATCTGGCAATACCATAATTCGAACCTCGCGGCCTGCCTGAATCGCATAGGATTTGTCTACTCCCTTGAAGGAGTTTGTAATATCTTCTAACTGTTTCAATCTGTTGGTATATGTTTCCAATGTCTCTCTTCTCGCACCCGGGCGGGCAGCTGAGATTGCATCTGCAGCCTGTACAATTCCGGCAATCAATGATTCCGGCTCTACATCACCGTGGTGAGCTTCTACTGCATTGATGACAATTGGGGATTCTTTATACTTTCTACATAAGTCAACACCGATCTGAATATGGGATCCTTCCACTTCATGATCGATGGATTTTCCTATATCATGTAATAAGCCGGCACGTTTTGCCAGACGGATGTCTGTACCGACTTCTGCCGCCAGAAGGCCTGACAGCTGTGCAACTTCGATGGAATGCTTTAATGCGTTCTGTCCATAACTGGAACGGAATTTCATACGTCCAAGAAGACGAATCAGTTCCGGATGGATACCGTGAACACCTACTTCCAGAGCAGCGTTCTCCCCCTCTTCCCGAATCATGGTTTCTACTTCTTTCTGTGCTTTCTCCACCATTTCTTCAATACGAGCCGGATGAATACGACCATCCACAATCAGTTTTTCAAGAGCAATTCTTGCCACTTCACGGCGGATTGGATCAAATCCTGATAAAACAACAGCCTCCGGTGTATCGTCAATGATCAGATCTACACCGGTCAGTGTTTCCAGTGTACGGATATTTCTTCCTTCACGACCAATGATTCTTCCTTTCATCTCATCGCTTGGAAGCTGTACAACGGAGATGGTAGATTCTGCCACATGGTCAACCGCACATTTCTGAATGGCTGTTACCACATATTCTTTTGCTTTCTTTGCAGCATCTTCTTTTGCTTTGCTTTCCAGTTCTTTGTAAAGTTTTGCAGTATCAATTTTCACTTCATCTTCAACAGATTTTAAAAGATAATCCTTTGCCTGTTCGGAGGTCAGTCCTGAGATTCTCTCAAGTTCCTGTACTCCCTGGTCATGTAATTCGTCAACCTTTTTCTCTTTCTTTTTTAACTCTGTCTCTTTTGCTGAATACTCTGCTTCCCGTCTTTCCATCGCATTCGCCTTACGATCCACAGATTCTTCTTTTGCCAGCACACGCTTTTCATACTTTTGCAGCTCGCTGCGTCTCTCTCTGGTCTCTTTTTCCAGTTCATTCTTGGTTTTCAGAGATTCTTCTTTGGCTTCCAGAAGAGCTTCGCGTTTCTTAGTTTCCGCCGTTTTCAGGGCTTCATCTATGATGTTTCTTGCTTTTTCTTCCGCAGTGCCAATCTTTTCTGCATCCTGCTTTACTTTCTTGGCAACGGCAAGTTTGCAAGCCACAGGAACCGCTATTACCAGCGCAATGACTACAGCAATAATTGGAATTAATATATTGATTCCGTTTGCCATAGGAGCACCTCCTTATTTAGTTTTCATTGTACGTTTACAACAGTATAATTCTATAATGATTTCACAAATTTGTCAACGGATTACCTGTTTTTTGTAGATATAGTTACCGTTCATATTACTGTTCACTGATAATATCCCGCAAGGTGTTTTTTGTGAGCGAAGAGCACAGTTACACCTCTTATTCCCTCTGTGAAAAATATTCCCGGAACACCGACTGAATCTCTGAAGAAGAAAAACCTTTCCTCATCAAATACCCATAATGTCGTCTTTTTTCTTTTTCATCTGCCTCTTTCGGATGTTTGCACCGTTTTTCCAGAAGCTGACGAATCATGTCAGTTTCGTCCACACATCCTTCTTCGTCGTCCAGTGCTTCCTGTCTTCGTTGGATCATCTCCCGCGGAATCCCCTTTCGTTCCAGTTCAAACTGCATCTGGCGTCTGCTTTTCCTGCCCTGATAGGCAGACAGATATCTCGCTACGTACCGTTCATCATCCAGATAATGGTACGAACGCACATAATCCATGGCAATTTTTACCGCCTGCGGTGTATATTCGCCCTTCATTAGTTTCTTTTCCAGTTCTGCTTCCGTGTAATCCATCCGTGTCAACAGATGCATCGCCCTTAATTTTGCCCTTTTCACCAGGATTTCCCTGAAGATTTCCTGGAAAATTTCTGCTGATAGTTCACCATTTTCTTTCAATCGATAACGGGAAAGCTCGCCCTTATATAACATAAAGGCGAGCTGTTCATCTGTCACAACACGATACTTTGTTTTTGTTACAGGGACAACCTCTACGATTCTCATACTTCATCATCTGATGCATCTGTCAGAACATCCTTTGCTTTATCCACATCTTTTTCTGCATCCTGTGGACCATCTTCTCCAAGTCCGTAATGGGCTCTTACCTGACGTTCGATTTCTTCCGCAATCTCCGGATTCTCTCTCAGGAATATCTTTGCATTCTCTCTTCCCTGACCGATCTTGCCATCATTGTAGGCAAACCATGCACCACTTTTCTGGATAATTCCCAGATTTACAGCCAGATCCAGAATATCACTTTCTTTGGAAATTCCTTTTCCGAACATGATATCAAATTCTGCCTCTTTAAACGGAGGCGCCACTTTGTTCTTTACGACTTTCACACGGGTACGGTTACCGATCACCTCTCCACCCTGTTTGATAGTTTCTGTTCTTCTCACATCCATACGTACAGATGCGTAGAACTTCAGCGCACGTCCACCGGTAGTTGTCTCCGGATTACCAAACATCACACCGATTTTTTCACGCAACTGATTGATAAAGATTACAATACAGTTAGACTTGCTTACCACACCGGTCAGTTTTCTCAGCGCCTGAGACATCAGCCGCGCCTGCAGACCCATATGAGAATCTCCCATATCGCCCTCAATCTCAGCCTTTGGCACCAGAGCTGCTACAGAGTCCACAATGATAATATCCATCGCACCGGAACGCACCATTGTCTCAGTGATCTCCAGAGCCTGCTCACCGTTATCCGGCTGTGAGATATACAGTTCATCAATATCTACTCCGATATTTTTTGCATAAGCCGGATCCAGTGCATGCTCTGCATCCACAAATCCTGCAATCCCGCCACGTTTCTGTACCTCTGCTACCATATGTAACGCTACTGTTGTCTTACCACTGGACTCCGGTCCGTAAATCTCGATGATTCGTCCCCGCGGAACGCCACCAAGTCCAAGTGCAATGTCCAGACTCAGAGATCCGGTAGGTACAGTCTGCACATTCATGTTCTTACCGGAATCTCCCAGTTTCATTACAGATCCTTTTCCAAACTGTTTTTCAATCTGTCCCAAAGCCGCATCAAGGGCTTTTAATTTATCTTCTTTTGCCATAATGTCTCCTTTTTTCCATATGCGAACTTATGTTCGTTTCACTGTTTACATACTATTACAAATTAGTTTTGTTGTCAACTGCTATTTTTGTTTTTAAAAATTTTCTGAGAATTTCGGCGATCTGCCGGATGAATAAAAAAGATCGGGAATGTGTCCTGCCACGTCCTTGCGGATCGTTTTACCTTTGCATGGGAACAAGTTTCCTCTAAAGTAAGAAAGCAGGTAACTATTCAGCAGGTAGTATCCCGCGAGGCGTTTTGGCATGTTTTTTGCCAAACTCCCATCACTGAAGTTGATTTTAAATGCGTTTTGGCTCGTAACTGTGAAGGTACTGAACAGTTACGAAAACAGGATATTTCACCGGCGGAAGCTCCACCGGTGTTTCCTGTATCGTATTTTTCTTTTGTTCCGGGATATCGGATGTTTTTCACATTCTCTCTGCCTGTGTCAGAGTATCCCGATAAATTCTAATAACCTGCCAGCCAGGTGTACATCTCTTCATACTGCTTTGCAGAATTGTTCCAGGAATAATCCTGTGCCATGCCACGATCAACGATCTTGTTCCATTCGCGTTTGCGGTCATAGTATACCCGTTCAGCGTAGCGGATCGTATTTAACATCTCATGGGCATTATAGTTTGTAAAACTGAATCCGGTTCCGGTTCCTTCAAACTCGTTGTACGGCTGTACGGTATCTTTCAGACCACCGGTCTCTCTTACGATCGGCACGGTACCATAACGAAGGCTCATCAACTGGCTCAGACCACATGGTTCAAACAGAGACGGCATCAGGAATGCATCTGCCGCCGCATAGATCTTATGTGACATTGCTTCTGAATAATAGATATTTGCTGAAACCTTTTTGTCATACTTCCAAGCAAAATGCCGGAACATATTTTCATATTTTTCTTCTCCGGTTCCGAGAACCACCAGCTGGATGGCATCCTGGCACAGTTCGTCCATCATATAGGCAATCAGATCAAAACCTTTCTGATCTGTCAGACGGGATACCACACCAAGCATCATAGCCTTCGGATTCACTTCCAGTCCCAGTTCCTCCTGAAGAGCTGTCTTATTTTTCACTTTTTCTTTTCGGAATGTCTTTGCATTATAATTCATTGCGATCATGGCATCCGTTTCCGGATTATATTCGTCATAATCGATTCCGTTTACGATACCACGCAGACTGTTGCTTCTCGCCTGCATCAGTCCATCCAGACCTTCCCCGTAGAATGGTGTTTTGATTTCTTCCGCATAAGTGTTACTTACAGTCGTGATGGCATCTGCATATACCAGACCGCCTTTCAGATAATTGGCATCTTTATTCGCCTCCAGTTTATCCGGTGTGAAGAAGTAATCAGACAGACCGGTTATACTTTTTACAGTCTTAATATCCCATACTCCCTGGAATTTCAAGTTGTGGATAGTCATAACTGATTTGATACCACGGTAGAAATCACTTCCCTGGAAACGTTCTTTCAGATATACCGGGATCAGTCCGGTCTGCCAGTCGTGACAGTGGATGATGTCCGGTCTGAAATCGATCACCGGAAGAATCGACAATGCCGCTTTGGAAAAAAATGCGAATTTTTCCAGATCTCCCGGCATACCATAATATGGCTTGTCCCCGCTGAAATGTTCTTCATTATCGATAAAATAGAATTTGATCCCTTCATATTCCATCTCGAAGATTCCTACATACTGCTGTCTCCAGTTCAGATCCATATAAAAATTAGTTATGTAATGAAGCCGATCTTTAAATTCCTGTTTCATACAGGCGTATTTTGGAATAACAACTCTTACATCGAAATATTCTTTTGGAAAACATTTAGGTAAAGAACCTACAACATCCGCAAGCCCTCCGGTCTTGATAAACGGTACTGCTTCCGATGCAACATATAATACCTTTTTCATGCGAATAACCTCCTGTTTTTCCTAATAACAACATCTGTTTTATATTATATCGCATTTTTACCAAACAGAAAAGGGGTTATGCCTGTTTTTTTATGCATTTTTCATCTCATTCTATCAATGGAGTGTACCATGTTCATATTCCAGCCGGATTTTGTCCGCAATCAAAGCTATAAACTCAGAATTCGTCGGTTTTCCCTTTCCATTGCTTACTGTATAACCGAAAAGTGCATCGATCGTATCCATCTTTCCGCGGCTCCATGCCACCTCGATGGCATGACGGATCGCTCGCTCCACACGGCTCGGTGTAGTCTGATGTTTCTTGGCAATGGTGGGATACAGGATCTTGGTAATAGAATTGAGCATCTCCATATCTTCCACCGACATCATGATCGCATCCCGCAGATACTGATATCCTTTGATATGCGCCGGCACACCGATTTCATGAATAATATCGGTAACATCAATCTGCAGATTTTTTTCCGATATTTCTCCCGCTCTCCCCAAATTGCCCGTTCCCCGGTTCTCTCTGCGGATTCCTTTTCCAAACTTGCGGAACTGTTTGATCCGGTTTAGCACCATGTCGTTATCAAAAGGTTTCATAATATAGTAACAGGCACCCAGTCGAAAAGCATCTTCGATGATCCGTTCCTGGCCGACTGCCGATATAATAATAAAAGCCGGTCGTTTTCTGACAGACGGATCTTCATTCAGCTTTTCCATAACTGTAATCCCATCCATCTTGGGCATGATAATATCCAGCAATACCACATCCGGCTCTTTCTCTTTTATAATTTTGTATATTTCCTGTCCGTCGGCTGCCTGACCGACAAGTTCCAACTCTTTATCTCCTTTTACCAGTGTACTGAGAAGATCTACCATTCGTTCATTATCATCTGCTATGGCTACGTTTAATTTTTCCATTCTAACTAACTCCTCCATCTACTTAGTATTTTGGAAATTATGGGCCCTACCACAGATTACTGTGTTCCAAATGTTGATTCTATTATAAAAAAAAACTTTTTTTGGTTCAAGATATGACAACAGAGTTTTCCCATTTTTCGTTCGACAAAGGATCACATAAAATGACGATTTTCTGTATTCTCACCACATATTCTTATACAAAGAGCTGTTATCGACAGTTTCACATCCTCTTTCCCGGTATTCCAGACAGTTCTGTATAAAAATACACGAAAACGGACTGCAGCTTTCGCAGCAGTCCGCCCGTCTTTTATAATTTATTCTGTAAACAATGGTGTGGAGTAATATCTGTCACCGGTATCCGGAAGCAGTGCAACGATTGTTTTGCCTTTGTTTTCCGGACGTTTTGCCAGTTCAATAGCTGCCTGAAGGGCTGCACCGGAGGAGATACCTACCAGGATACCCTCTTTCTTTGCCAGCAGTTTTGCTCCTGCGAACGCATCGTCGTTTTCTACGGTAACAACTTCATCGTATACCTTGGTGTTCAGTACATCCGGTACAAATCCTGCACCGATTCCCTGAATCTTATGAGCACCGCTCTTACCCTGGGAAAGCACCGGAGAAGTTGCAGGCTCCATGGCGATCACTTTCACGTCCGGGTTCTGGGACTTCAGATATTCGCCGGTTCCCGTCAGTGTTCCGCCGGTTCCCACACCGGCAACAAAGATATCCACTTTTCCGTCGGTATCCTTCCAGATTTCCGGACCGGTTGTCTCACGGTGTACCTTCGGATTGGCAGGGTTTACAAACTGACCCGGGATAAAGCTGTTCGGAATCTCTTTGGCCAGTTCGTCTGCTTTGGCGATAGCTCCTTTCATCCCTTTTGCTCCTTCTGTCAGCACCAGTTCTGCACCATATGCTTTCAGGATGTTTCTTCTCTCCACACTCATGGTTTCCGGCATGGTCAGGATGATACGGTATCCCTTAGATGCTGCGATGGATGCCAGACCGATTCCTGTATTACCGGATGTAGGTTCAATGATTACGGAGCCTTCTTTTAAGAGTCCTTTTTCTTCTGCATCTTCGATCATTGCTTTTGCGATACGGTCTTTGACACTTCCGGCCGGATTAAAATATTCCAGTTTAACCAGAAGAGTAGCTTCCAGACCCAGTTCTTTTTCTACGTTTACCACTTCAACCAGCGGGGTGTTTCCGATCAGTCCTAAGGTTCCCTTATAAATATTTCCCATAATACATTTCCTCTCTTTTCTTTTTTTATTTCGCAACTGTTCGATCCCCTTGCAGCTACGGAACTTGTTTTGTTTTGTTGAGTGTATTATAATTCCATTATACCTACTTGTCAACTATGTTTTATGTTTTTTTGAAAAATTTACTTTGTCCCCCTTTTACCTGTTAATGCATCTGCTGCAGTTCTTACAATATCAGTTTTATATATCGTAGCGCTTTTCCTCGCGTATGGCTTTTTATTTAACAGGAAAACAATCTCCTGCAAAACTATGAGAAACTTGCAGAGCGTGTTTTTCAAGTTAACGCGGCAGTCGCCAAGGTCTCGTGCAAGCACGAACTTTGGCTCGTTGCTCACTTCTACACTCGCTGACGCTCGTTAACGCGGCAGTCGCCAAGGTCTCGTGCAAGCACGGACTTTGGCTCGTTACTCACTTCTACACTCGCTGACGCTCGTTAACGCGGCAGTCGCCAAGGTCTCGTGCAAGCACGGACTTTGGCTCGTTGCTCGCGTAAATAAAAAGGCTTCCGCAGGCCGGGTGCATTGCATTACCGATTGCGAAAGCCTTTTTACTATTATTTATTTTATTCAGGTAAATCTCTGTCCGATTATGCCGCTTTTTCCTGTGGTTTTTCGAACAGTTTCTTAATGCCCTGTACTGCTACGATCACACCAAGGATCAGAAGCAGAACTGCGAAGATCAGCTGCAGGGTATTTCCAAGATCCAGGCCTGTGGTCATCAGAGCACCGGTCAGTTTGTAGATGGTAAGACCCAGTGCACTGAAAGTAACAGCCATCATGAATACTGCAGGAGCCCACAGCATAATTCCCTGACGTTTTGTTTTCTTCAGGAACACGGCACATGCTACCAGCGCAAGTACAGACAGCAGCTGGTTGGCAGAACCGAACAGTGGCCAGATCTCAGCGTATCCTACTTTTGCCAGCAGGTAAGCCAGTACCAGTGTCAGGATTGTTGCAAAATATTTGTTTACCATCAGTTTACGGAATGGTGTGTAATCTTTTTCATCCACATCGTTATCCTGGAAGAATTCCTGGAAGGACAGACGTCCGACACGGGCTACAGAATCCAGAGATGTCAGTGCGAATGCAGATACTGCCAGATTGATCAGGGTAAATACCAGAGTATGTGGCAGACCGATGACTTCCAGGAAGTTTGCAATTGCTCCTGCGAAGATCTGTGGCTGTGTGGTCAGACCCTGTGCTGCTGCTTCTCCTTTTGCGAAAGATGCAACGGCGATCAGAGCGATGATAGCCAGCATACTTTCCATCAGCATGGCACCGAAGGATACCGGCAGCATGTTCTTTTCATTTTTAATCTGTTTGGATGCGGTTCCGGAAGATACCAGTGAATGGAAACCGGATACAGCACCACAGGCGATGGTTACAAACAGGATTGGAAACAGAGTCTGTCCATCTATATTAAAGGAAGTAAATGCTTCCAGATGACACTGTGGATTTGCCACGAATACACCTACGATGGCTGCAATGATCATGAAGATCAGCAGGTAACTGTTCAGGTAGTCACGAGGCTGCAGCAGACTCCATACAGGAGCTACGGATGCGATCAGGATGTAGATGAAGATGATCACATGCCAGGTGGTTCTCGGCAGATACATCGGGAAATTCATACCCAGTGCTACTGCTCCAACCAGCATCACGATAGCGATTGCTGTGTTGACCCATTTATGCAGTTTTCCGTAACGAAGAATCATGCCCAGGCATACAGCTTCGATGATGAATAACATGGAAGTTGTTGCTACTGCACCATTTGCAGTGATCTTGGATACGGTTCCGTCATCTGCTGTCAGGAATCCGTTGAAAGTTCCTGCTACAACATCAGCGAAAGCAGCTACAACCAGGATACAGAACAGCCAACAGAACAGCAGGAACAGTTTCTTTCCTGTTTTTCCGATATAAGTTTCAATGATTGATCCGATGGAACGTCCTTTATTTTTTACAGAAGCATACATTGCAGAGAAATCCTGTACTGCTCCGAAGAATACACCACCGATCAGGATCCATAACAGTACCGGCAGCCATCCGAAGATTGCAGCCTGGATCGGTCCGTTGATCGGACCCGCACCTGCGATGGATGCGAACTGATGACCAAATACGATATTGGTATCAGCCGGCACATAGTCTACTCCGTCTTCCATTTCATAAGCCGGAGTTTTGGCGTTGGGATCAATGCCCCATTTTTTCTCGAGGTAACGACCATAGAAGATATAGGCTCCGCCTAATACCACAATGGCAATTACCATCATCATAATACCACTCATGTTTTTTTCCTCCTTTTCTGACTCATTCAGAAAACATGAACGACTTCCCCGTCGCATAAGGGATACCCTGAGTTTTTCACTCTTTCAAAATAAAAAAGCCCTGCAGCTTTATTTGCTGCAGGGACGAATCTTTTCCGCGGTACCACTCTGCTTTATTGTCATAGTGACAATCTCTTTTGTACTGTCAGCCGGTTTTCCGGTGATAACAGATCTCCGATAACGGTGAGTGCCGTCTGCTCTTACTCTATTTCAGAGCGGATACTCCGAAGGGATATTACATCAGGTTTTCTGTTGTCTTACACCAGCCGGCAACTCTCTGAAAGAAATCTTCCTGTGTAACTTGTCTTCATCAATGTTTTTCTTTATCTGAGCTTATATTAGTTTTACCACTTTTGTTTTTTTCACACAACTGTCGACTTATACAAAATTCATTTTTCTTTTGTATAGTTTTTATACATTTTTTATTTTTCTGTCGTTTTTCCGTCAGATTCTGCAACGCATTCCACATCCGGTTGGTGTTCCTGCGCATCCGCCGATGGCTGTTTCACGCAGTTCAAACGGAATGCTCTTTCCTACTTTGTACATCGCATCCACCATCTCATCAAACGGAATCGGATACACCACGCCGCTCAGTGTGATCTCCGCACAGGTCACAGCATTGACCGCCCCTACCGCATTTCTGCTCTGACAGGGAACTTCCACCAGTCCTGCCACCGGGTCACAGACCAGACCAAGCAGATTTGAGATCGCCATAGCTGCTGCCTGCAGACACATCTCCGGTGTTCCACCCATCAGTTCTGTCACAGCAGCAGCAGCCATCGCTGATGCAGCACCTACCTCTGCCTGACAGCCTGCCTCCGCACCTGCCACAGAAGCATTCCGCATCAGCAGATAGCCGATGGCCGCTGTATGAAACAATGCATCCGTCATCTGTTCATCGCTGAATCCTTTTTCCTCCTGCAGTGCCAGTAACACTCCCGGAACCACACCGGAAGATCCGGCAGTCGGTGCCGCAACGATGACCCCCATCGAAGCGTTGACTTCCAGAACCGCCATGCTATAAGCGATCAGTTTGTTCATAAACGTTCCGCAGACATTTTCCCCGCTCTCTCTGTATCCGGTAATCTGCTTTGCCTCTCCGCCGATCAGTCCGCTCATGGACGGTTTCGGGTCTTCCAATGGCTTTCTTACTGCCTCTTTCATGATGGCGAGGGCTTTTCGCATCTTATCTTCCACTTCTTTTTTTGTGGAGGATGTGCCTTCGATCTCCCGCTGTTTCATCACTTCGGAGATCGAACACTGCTTTTTCTTACATACTTCTAATAATTCCTGTCCGTTTTTAAAATCTGTCATCTGTCCGTCTCTCCTATATCTGAATCAGTAATATTTCCTGCACATACGGGTTCTGTCGAATCTCTTCCAGAATCTCATCCGGGATCCGCTCATCCGACTCCACAACAGAATAAGCCGTTTTTCCCTTGCCCTCACGGAACAGCCGCATGAAAGCAATATTTACATTCTGATTGCTCAGACACTGCGTAATATGTGTTACCACACCCGGTTTGTCGATCTGTTTTACCACCAGCGTACTGTATTCTCCGGTAAATTCCACATTAATACCGTTGATCTGGGTGATCTTGATCTTGCCGCCACCGATGGACTGTCCCTGCACCTGCATCTTGGTGCCGTTTTCTCCTGTCATCCGGATATCCACAGTATTCGGATGATCCGGAACAAACTCCTTATCAGCGATATACTGATATTTCACTCCCATCTTCTCTGCCCAGGAAAATGCATCCCTGATCCGCAGATCATCGGTTGCAAATCCAAGCACTCCGCCAAGCAATGCCCGGTCTGTACCATGTCCTTTATACGTTCTTGCAAAAGAACCATACAGAGTGAATGTCACCTCTGTCACTTTTTCTTTGAAAAGCTTTCTTGCCATCTTTCCGATAGATACTGCTCCCGCTGTATGGGAGCTGGACGGTCCCACCATATTGGGGCCGATCACCTCAAACGCACTGATAAAATTCATCGTTTCCTCCTAGTTGTCTTTTCGCGATACAAAAATGCACACGATTGCCGTGCCGATCATGGACAGTCCCAGACCGGTTGCAAGCATTGCCTTTATTCCGGCAAAATCCACAAGCACACCACCGGACAGACTGCCAAATACCCCTCCCATGGTACTTGACGCAATCAGCAGCGACTGCCCCTTCACTCTGTCCTCCACAGCCATCGTTTCATTTACATAGTATACCGCAGAAGGCAGACATAATGCAAATGATAACATCTGCAGCATCTGCACTACATACAGGAACGATATACTGCCACACACCAGATACCCCAGTGCTTTCACAGAAAACATTACCGCCGCAAACCGAATCAGTTTTCTGCTGTCCCATTTGCCAACCAGCCTGGAAAACAACAACATCGTAGGAAGTTCGCTCATTGCAGATACTGTCAGCAGTGTTCCCATCCGTTTTATATCTCCCCCGAGGCTTACCACAATATTGATCAGATAATTGTTCACATATGTACTTTCTACATAGATTAATATCATTCCCAGCAATACCAGCATATAATTCCGATAGCGACATGCAAATTCCAGAATCCCGCCACCTCTCTGTCTGTTTGCAGTATTTTTCTGTTCTTCTTTTTTACTTTCATTCGAATCCTTTACAACCGGCATGGAAATCAAGGTAACAAACATCACCGCAAAAGACAGACATCCAACAGCCATAATTGCCAGACCGTAATACCTGCCGATCAGAATTCCCAAAAACGAAGCTGCCACCGCATAGGATGCAGATCCCACTCCTCTACCGATTCCAAAATCCACATAGATACCATGATTCACATAATACAAACTGATAGAATTGATCAGTGGCTGTACCACCTGTAATAACATATTGACAATCAAAAATGACAGCACGATTCCCGGTACCATTTTTGACATACACTGCATCAGAATCAGCAGCAGGATTATGGCAATTGCCATCCCTGCAGTCATCTGTTGTAAAGTTACCCGTTTTGCACGGTCCGCCGCCGCTGCAACAAACGGCTGTAATATAACTCCCAGAATATTTCCAAGAGCCAGCACGACTCCTATCTGAGAACTTTTCAATCCGATATGTAATAAAAATACCGTTGCAAACCCATTGATCGCACAGACCGCCACCCAATAGCTCCCCTGTAATACAGCACACTGCGCAGTTAATTTTTTTGAATTCATCTCCTGTTCAATCCTTTCCCGTCTGAATCCTGTCTTTATTTTGCTGTTATCCCCATAACAGAAACAATCTCAGTATACTATTTCCAGCTAAAAGTGACAGTGTCAATTCCGACTTTATTTTCGGTCAAAATCGACTTAACTAAAAAAGGTCCACCGGATCTTTTTGTCGTATGCTTGGCAACGCAAAAAAAGCCATCCTGAACAGACTGTTGCTGTTAGAATAGCTTTTTTCTTAATATATTACAACAGGAAACTTATACGACACAATATCATATAATTCTTTTACTTTATCCAACGGTGTATTCACACACCCATGAGATCCATTATCCAGATACGCAGTACTGCTCCAGTCACTTCTGGTTGTCAGATCATGGAATCCAATGGTATCTTCCGCTGCAAAAGGTATCCAGTAATTACAGTGCACCTGATATGACCAGTTACCACTGGCATTTTTCTCACCGCGCATGGTATAATCTGTGGTTTTCCCCTTGACTTTATACACACCTTTGGGCGTTTCCGTTCCTTTATTCCGGCATCCGGTCACCACTTCCGAGTCCATAACCTGTTTTCCGTCCACATAGACCCAAAAATGCTGATCGGACAAACTCAGTTCTACGTAAGAGTTTCCGATATCATTCTCATTTCTGCTCAACGCAGTGGATGTATACACAATTTCAAAATCACCCTGTGTTCCGTCATTGATTGCCTGCATCAGATTTGACTCTGTACCGGACTGATCAATCTCCCATCCATAGTCTCCCGGTGTCAGCGTTACGGTATTACCGGCTGTTGTGGTAAATGTCCTTTTGCTGTTGACCGTATCATATTTTTTTGCAAGACCGGCCACATATTCTTTCACTTTTTCTTCATCTATGGAAAAACTTCCATCTTCTGCTTCTGCTACCCAGTCTTTTAAGGTATTCTTATCCAGTACCTCTTTTCTGTCTGTTCCAAAGTCCATGGTGAGGTTTGCAGATAATTTCTGATTAATTGCATCTGCTTTTGCCTTTAGTTCTGCATCATCCTGCATGATCTCCGGTTTTACATAACAGTCACCGGCATCCAGATCAAAGGTTATCTCCCCGTTCGTCAGAGCCTGATGAAGTCCGGCTATTACTTTTTCTTCGTCCAGGGTTGTTCCTTCTTCCTCCGGAATCACCGCATAGCCGTCATCTGTTGTGCCCACATAAGCATCCTTCGGAGCCTGCATATTCCCCGGCTGCATACAAGTCAGTCCTTCCACTGCCTGTTTCAATGCTTCTTCATTGACCGCCACCATGTTCTCTAACTGTACATGAACACCGGTAAACGCATGAATCACCCACGCCCAGGGCCGCTGAGCTTCCATCAGTTTATCAATTTCTCCATCATCCTGGTAAGTCAGTTTTAGCTGTTCTCCGGTCAGTGTTTCTTCCTGCCCGTTTCTTTCTTCTATTGTAATCTGATAAGACGGTATCTGATCCGCTATTTTTTTCTTCACCTGCGCAACGGTCATCTCCCCGTAATCAGTACCGTTGATCTCCGTATGCGAATAAAAATGACTGCTGTAATAATATGCTGCCGCACCATAGCCGGCTGTCGCAGCCACCAGAAGCACACCGGCAATTCCTGTCAGAACTTTTTTCTTCGTTGTCATCGTTTTGTCATATCTCTCCCCTGTAACGATTCGACTACTTCCTTCTGTTATCTTTCATCGTATCGTTACTGTTTTTACTTTCATGTTATATCATATCATCTCATGAAAGATTTTCAATTATGACCTTGTATGAAAACAACAAATTTTTTCTTGTTTTTTTGTCTATTATTTCAGTTTTTCTTCTAACTGCTTCAAATACTCCTCCGTGTGAGCACGCAATACACAGTCTGCCCGATGCAGATATCCGAAGCAGACTTTTGTATGGCTTTTTCGGATCGGGATCATACGGATCAGGCTGTCCCTTTCTTTTTCCTTCTGCAGATTACAGCTGAGATTGGCAAGATCCGTCTTTCTTAAAAGTTCCTGCATCAGTGAGCTACTGTTTACCGTGACGATCTGTTGAAAATCTCTGCTGTCAATCAGATCTTCCTGCAGATGTCCGGAAGTATGTAACAGGGAAATCTGGTCTTCTTCATGCTGTACATAGCGAAGATTTCGCAGTTCTTCTTTTGTCACATACTCCTTTTCATAATATGGGTGATTCGGTCCCACATACAGTGCCATATCTTTTTCTTTTAACGGTGTGAACGTCATTTTTCTTTTCTGTATCATCCGTTCAAAAGCCTGCCGCTGCATCTTGGAGATAAACACAAAACCAACCTCCACCTGTCGATGACAGATATGATGAATGATCTTCTCCAGTGTCTCCTCATAACACACCGCATGCAGCTTCGGATGTTCTGCAAGAAATGTGGCAAATTCTTCACTCAGAAGACTGCTTGGCATAGATGCGATACGGATCGTACTCTCCTGCGTCTCCATCTGAATTCTCTGGATTTCTTCCATGGAACTCAACATTTTTCTTGCCTGATCGTATACTTTTTCTCCCTCTTTGGTAAGTTCCACACCTTTTTTGCTTCGTTCGAGAAGCTGGTATCCAAGTGTCCTCTCCAGCTTTTTGATCGTTTTACTTACATGTGGCTGCGTCGTATACAAAATCTGCGCAGCCTGACTCAGGCTCCCTGCATCCACACTTACAACAAAGAACTGTAATTCTCTTAATTCCATACGATACTCCCATCTTTTCCAACAGGTATGCCCGGAGTCTTATATTTCCTGTTCCGGCTGTTTTTCCGGATGCATTACCTGTTTTTCTGTAATTTTCTTCTGCTCTTATACCAGAATAATCCGATAAAAGACAGACCTGCCACGATCCAGGAAGCAATATAGATCCAGATGATACATTCCATCGTCTCAAACTTCGGAAGAATCACCCAGATACTGCATACCCGGAGCAGACAGATGCTGAGAAGCGTCGTAATCATCGGTGCAACGGTCTCCCCTAAACCGCAGCTTGCACCGGATAATGCTTCCGCAATCGCATAAAACAGATAAAACGGCGCCATCATCTGCATATATTTTACCACAAGTGGAATCAAAAGTTCAGCATCTTTTTTATCAATAAACCACGGGCCGACCCATCCGGAGCAAAAAAACAGGAACAGACTGACGGCTCCCACCGCACAGACCGAGATACCGGTTCCGATAACCGCTCCTTTTTTGACTCTTTCTGTCTGTTCTGCACCAAGATTCTGTGCAACATAAGTCGTCATCGCCGGTCCCATGGAGTCGGCAAGAAGCCAGATCAGCATACTCAGCTTATCGCAGATGCTCCAGGCTGCGATGCTGTCGGTTCCCATCGTGTTGACACTCGCCTGCACAATGGAATTGGCAACCGGAAACAGCATGGACTGCAAAGCAAGCGGAAATCCGGTACGGATCATCATCACCATATGCTCTCTGCCAAAATGCAGATGCCAGACATGCACTTTTCCGCGAAGATGTTCTTCTCTCGCCAGAAACAGAAAAGTCAGGATCACACTGACGATCTGTGCCGCAACCGTGGCAGCAGCCGCACCGCCTACTCCCAGGTGCAGAACACCTACCAAAAGAAGATCACCTAAAATATTCATGCAGCTGCTCACAAGCAATACATACAGCGGACGTTTCGAATCCCCAAAGGCACGCAGGATCCCCGCTGCCATATTATAAAGGACCAGAGACCACAGACCACCGAAATAAATCGTGCAGTATGTCAGCGTATCCCTGTAGATATCCGCCGGAACACGCATCAGTTTCAGCAGTTGCGGAGCAAGCAGTACGCCTCCGAAAGAACTGATGATTCCCAGGACAAATGCGATCGTGACCGCCGTACGGATCGAACGATGCAGATGCTCTGTAGCTTTCGCTCCGAAATACCTGGAAATAATAATCGTTGCTCCTGCCGCCAGACCATTCATAAAGTTGATCGGGAACTTAAACAGCGTATTGATCGAATCGATCGCTGCCAGTCCCACTTTGCCTGCAAACCGTCCTACAATGATCGCATCTACTGTCACATACAACTGCTGGATCAGGCTTCCCGCGATCAGAGGCAGTACAAATAATAAAATTGCTTTCCCAATGTTTCCTTCTATCAGACTGCTGCTCTTTTTTTCTTTCACCTTCACTTTATCATTCTCCTCATAACTGTGCAGTTCCCTCACAGTTACCCTCATGTTTCTATTTCTGTGCGCTCTCGGTATACAGATGACAGGCGACCTGATGATCCGGTGTAAGGCTGACCATTTGCGGAGCTTCTTTTTTGCAGATTGCCATACATTTGGTACATCGTCCCTGGAACGGGCAGCCTTCCGGCAGCTCCAGCGGGCTTGGCGCTTCTCCTTCCAGGTTCTCGATCGGTTTGGAAAAATCCATGTTGATATCGAAGACAGACCCCATCAGTGCTCTCGTATACGGATGCACAGCATCTTTGGAAAGCTGTCCGCCCGGAAGTACTTCCACCACATTTCCCAGATACATGACTGCGATCTGATGGGCACACTGCTCGATCAGTGCAATATCATGGCAGATAAATCCGATCGTAATATTCTTTTCTCTCTGTAACTTCGTGATCAGCTCGATGATCGTCTTCTGCACCGATACATCCAGTGCGGAGGTTGCTTCATCCATGATGATCACTTCCGGTTCCAGAGCCAGGGCACGGGCGATCGCCACACGCTGTCTCTGACCGCCACTCATATTATGTGGATACCGATCCGAAAATTCTGCCGGCAGTTCTACCAGTTCCAGAAGTCTGCGACAGTTTTCTTCTTTTTCGGATTTTTTGATTCTCCCGAAGTTCAGTAACGGTTCGCATATGATATCACGGATCTTCATTTTTGGATTAAAGGATGCGGTCGGATCCTGAAAAACCATCTGAATATTCTGGCGGTTCTGACGCAGTTTTTCTCCCTTTAATTTTGTGATATCTTTTCCACGGTACAGGATCTCACCCTCGGAAGGGATATCGAGAGATACCAGAAATTTCATAAAAGTACTTTTTCCACAGCCGGACTCTCCTACCAGTCCCAGTGTCTCTCCTTTATAAAACTTCAGATTGACATCGTTGTTGGCAAGCAGTGTCCGTCCGTCTGTAGTACGAAAACGCCGGGTCACATGTTTTGCTTCCAGGATTACTTCTTTTGATTCAGACATATCTCTCACCTCCCACGGAAGGAACGGCTCCCAGAAGGCTTCTGGTATATGCATTTCGGGTCTCATGCAGAATATATTCTCTCGTTCCCTGATCTTCCATTTTTCCGTCTTTCATAACCACGATATAATCAGACATATACGCTGCGATTCCGAGGTTATGCGTCACCACGATGATACTGGTTCCGTAATCATCGCGCAGTTCCATCATCTGGCGCACGATCTGTGCCTGTGTTGTCACATCCAGTGCGGAGGTCGGTTCGTCCGCAAGCAGCAGTTTCGGCTGATAGGACATACCCATCGCGATTCCCACACGCTGGCGCATACCGCCGGAAAGCTGGAACGGATAGGATTTCATCACGTTATCCGGGCTTGGAAGATTCATTTTTTCCAGCATCCCACAGCCTTTTGCCCAGGCATCTTTTTTTGAGATTTTTTCGTGGGTGCGCAAATATTCAACAAATACATCTCCAACCTTTCTTGTCGGGTTCATCATCGCACCGCTGTCCTGAAAGATCATGGAGATCTCACTGCCGCGCAGGTTTCTCCACTCTTCGCGGTTATAGGAAAGCAGATCCTTTCCCTCAAACGTAATGCTTCCCCCGGAAACCACTCCACCTCCTGCCAGAAGTCCAAGAACAGCACGGATCACGGTAGTCTTTCCGCTTCCCGATTCACCTACCAGTGATACGATCTGTCCCTGTTTCATATCCAGGTTAAAATTCTGCACGGTAGGTACATTCTTATAGGAAACGGTCACATTTTTCAACTGTAACATATTTACCATGTTTGCCCTCCTTACTCGTCTTTCGGATCCAGAATATCCCGGAGAGAATCTCCCAGCATATTAAAGACTACAACTACAACAAAAATTGCCAGCCCGGGGAAAATCATCATCCATGGTGCAGACTGAATACATGCTCTTCCTTCGTTTAACATATAGCCCCATTCCGGTGCCGGAGGTTTTGCTCCGAATCCCAGGAAGGACATAGCTGCCAGTTCCAGCATCATACCACCGATATCGGTAGCTGCCGTGATGATCAGTGTAGGCAGTGCATTCGGCAACATATAACGTAAGATCATATACGGTGTTTTAGAACCGGTTACGATCGCTGCTTCCACATAGTCACAGTGACGGATCTTCAGAACCAGGCTTCGTCCGAGACGGGCGTATTTTGTCCAGTTTACTACGACAACGGCTACAATTGCATTTTTCATGCTTGCTCCCATGATACCGGCTACGGCAAGTGCCAGAACCAGACCGGGGAAAGACAGCATCATATCAGCAATTCGCATGATCACGCTGTCCACGATACCGCCAAAATATCCGGCGATCACGCCAAGTGTTGTTCCGATAAAGAAAATCAGTGCAACTACACCAAAAGTTGCTGTCAGAGACGCTCTCGCTCCGTAAATCACACGTGCAAAGATATCACGTCCCATCTTATCGGTTCCGAAGATATGTGCCTTGCTCGGAGCCAGAAGGGCTTCATCCAAGCTTCCTTTCAGCGGATCCACACCCCCGCTCACAACCGGGGCAAATACTGCAATCAGAATGATCACAACAGCCAGAATAAGAAAAAAGGTAAACTGCTTATACTGTGCAAAAAAATTCTTCTTTTTCATACTCATTACTCCTTTAATCTCATTCTCGGGTCAATATATACATAAGAAGCATCCACGATCAGATTGATCACCATATAAATCAGCGCCAGCCACAGTACATAACCCTGAATCAGGTTATAATCGCTGGAAGTGATCGCAGACACTGCAAGGTTTCCAAGACCCGGATAGGAAAAAATAACTTCTACTACTGCCGTACCACCAAGCAGAGATCCGATGGACAGACCGAACATAGTGATCAGAGGAAGCAGAGAGTTCGGGAATACATTGAACCAGACGATTCTGGACCATTTTACTCCTCTCGCCTGGGCGCCGATCACATAATCCTGACTCAGCTCATCAAGAACTGCGGTACGCACCTGACGGGTGTATTTGGAGGTCATCGCGATCGCCAGTGTCAGTGCCGGAAGGAACAGACTCTTAAAGTCTCCCGCAGAACTGATTACCGGAAAAATCTGGAAATAGACACAAAACGCCATCATTAAAAGAAGTCCCACCCAGAAGTTCGGCATCGCACAGCCGATAAACGTGATCCCCCGTACCAGATAATCGATCCAGGTATCTTTTTTCAAAGCAGATGCCATACCGAGGGGAATAGAAAGTACCAGCATCAGCAGCATCGCCATCAGTGTCAGTTTTAAGGTCGGCCACAGTCTCTCTGCCAGAAGTTCTGTTACCGGTTTGTTCAGGGAATAGGATTTCCCGAAATCTCCCTGCAGACAGTTGCCAAGCCATCTTCCATACTGTACAAAAAACGGATCATTTAATCCCATCTCTTCTCTTGTCTGCTCTACCATCTCCTCAGTCGGCATTACACCGTTGGCGGAATACATGTTTCGCACCGGGTCTCCCGGTGACATATAGGTCAGACCGAATGTAATAAAACTGATACCGAACAGTACCACGATGATCTGCAGCAGACGCATGAGTATTTGTTTCTTATTCAAATCGTTCACACCTTTCTTTTTACAAAAAATACATGTTACCTTGTCATGCAACGGCATAACGCCCGGTTGTAAAAACAACCAGGCGTTTCCAGAGTTTTTTATTCTGCCGGAACAATCTCCGTACTTAACCAGTAATAATCTGCGGTATGAATCTTCGCATATCCCACATTTTTGGAATAGATCATACTGGAGTTGTAGTAACCGTCGATCAGAACTGCCGCATCATCGATCAGAATCTGCTGCATCTGGAAAATCAGATCTGCACGTTTGTCCTCATCCATCTCACTTTTCAGTTCCTGATATAATGCATCGTATTCCGGATTGGAATATGCACAGTAAGTGCTTTCTGTTGCCCAGTTTGCCATGTAAGCGAACGGATCTCCGGTTCCTACGGTAATCCAGTTGTTGTTGTTAAAATCATAATCCAGTGCAGCCAGCTTACTCCACTGATCATCAGAACTTCCGTACTCGGAAGTAACACCGATTCCGATCTCTGTCAGATACTGGGTATGTGCATCAGAAAATTCATTCAGCAGACGGTTTTCATAAGAAATATAACGCAGATTGATATTTTCTCCATCAATCTCACGGATACCATCTCCGTCTGTATCTACAATCCCCGCATCATCCAACAGTTTCTTCGCACCTTCCGGATCATAGGTGTATGGGTTGTTCAGTTTCTCATATCCATAGGACAGGTTGGATGGAAGTACAGAAAATCCCGGTGTATACAGTCCTCCGATTGTCTTGGAATTACAGATAGTATCATAATCGATCGCCATCAGAATCGCCTGGCGCAGTGTCTTGTTACCCAGAACGCCATCAAAGTTCATCCAGGAGAACCCGCAGCGCACACCTGTTGCGATGTCTACGGTATAATCATCAGAATCCTGGAATTTCTGGATATCTGCTACGTTGGTGATGTTCTCTACCAGGTCAACCTGTCCACTTTCCAGTGCCATTGCTTTCGCAGAGTTATCACCCATATACAGCAGGTTTACTTTATCATAAGGAACTTCTTCCCGGAAGTTCGGGTTTGCGACCAGTGTATAACCGACACCCACACCGTTGAAAGAATCGATCATGTACGGACCGGTTCCGATAGTACCGTTATCAAAGTTCTCCGTATGCTCTACGTCTACGATACCCATGGTCGGATGACTGAGCTGTCCCATCAGGTTAGCGTAAGGCTGTGTGGTCTTGATTGTCAGTGTACCCGCCTCATCATCTGCATCAATGGTTGCCTCGAACTCCAGATATTTTTCCGGTTTTGCGGAACCGGACGGTCCTACTTCTTTCAGATGTTCGTATGCTTCTTTTACTTTGCTTGCGGTAAGATCACATCCGTCAGAGAACTTCAGACCTTTTTTCAGAGTAACGACCCATTCGGTATGATCATCATTCACGGTATAGCTTTCTGCCAGCCATGGTTCCAGTTCCATGTTATCGTTGAACTTGAACAATGTCTCTGTGATTCCGTAACGCATCGCGTTCCAGCCACCATTCTCGTCACCTGCAGTGTTGACGCTTCCGTCGGTGTACATTGCACATCCGAAGTTCAGAACCTTCTCATCGGATGAAGCTTTTGATGATGAAGAAGAGCTGTCACTTCCTTTGCTTCCACAGCCTCCCAGTACCGTTGTTGCCATTACGCCTGCCAGTAGCAGTGCCAGTATCTTTCCTTTTTTCACTGATTTTCCTCCTGTGTTTTGTTGTAACTGTTCAGTACCTTCACAGTTACGAGCCAAAATGCATAAAATATCACCTTCGGTGATGGCATTTTGGCTTGTATGTCTCGGGATTTTGACATATTCATGTCAAAATACCTCGCGGGACAATAGCTACTGAATAGTTACGTTTTGTTTACAGTTGTCTTCCGTTTCCTGTTTTATAGCATAGAAAAAACAGTCTGTATCTTTATGCAGACTGTCCCCTTAATTTCTGACGCAGCAGTTTTCCGGTTTCTTCACAGTCATAAGACAGGTTTGCACCTAAATCATGCCGAAAAATCACTTAATCATATTTTAAGAGTTCTCATCAGCCGTGAGAAACATCTCAAAGATATAAGCAGTTCTCCTGACTTCAGTTCATCACCTTAAACTCCTTCCCGGAATTTTTCTCTTCCAGTGGCTCATGTTCTCGGCTCCCTGTCACAGTGGCGGGACCGCAACGGATTGACACCGTTTTCTCTATCAATGCTTATTGCAACTTATATCCTGAATGTAACGCAGATGTCATTTTAACAGAAAAAATCCGTTTTCACAAGCTTTTTATGTATTCCATTTAGTTATATATGAGTATTTGTTTTTACACCATGAATTATCTTAATTGTTATATTGTAACTGTTCAGTACCCTCACAGTTACGTGTCAAAATCCATGAAAAATCGCCTTCGGCGATGGGATTTTGACTTGCATGTCTCGGGATTTTGGCATATTCATGCCAAAACACCTCGCGGAATAATGGTGTGCTGAATAGTTACGTTATATTTACTGATCTCTTTCAGATATTCCTTTCCTATCGAACTTAACGGAATCCCCTTCCGTTTCAGATATCCGATCGTCATGGTTTCTTCTGTGGAGAGCTTTACCGCGCAATACTCCGAACCATTCAGATTTTCGCAGATAATGCCGCTGCAAAGTGTATATCCGTTCAGTCCTTTCATCAGATTCAGCATCGTCGCACGGTCATTCGCCTTGATCGACTGTTTGTATTCATACGTACTGAACACTTCCTCCGCAAAATAAAACGAATTGTTGCTCCCCTGGTCAAACGAAAGAAATGGATAATCTTCCAGATCCTCCAGAGCAATCTCCTTCTTTTTTGCCAACGGATGACCGCTCCACAGGTAAACGTATTCCTGACAGTCAAAAAGCTCATGAAATTCCAGATTGTTTTCCTCAAAGATCTTCCCCAGTACTTTCCGGTTAAACTCATTCAGATATAAAATTCCCAACTCACTCCGGAAGTTTTTCACATTTTCAATCACATTATACGTCTGTGTCTCATAGATGGAAAATTCATACCGTTCCATCCCGAAGCGTCTGACCATCTCCACGAATGCCTGCACCGCAAACGAATAATGTTGCATAGAAACGCCGAACTTTTTCTTTACTTTTTCTTTATCCACATACCGTGCCTCGATCAGGGCATACTGTTCCACGACCTGTCTGGCATATCCGACAAATTCTTCTCCGTCCGGTGTCACCTGGATCCCGCGGTTGGTTCTCCGGAAAATCTCGATTCCCACCTCGTCTTCCAGTTCCCGGATAGCCGCCGAAAGGCTTGGCTGGGAGATAAATAATTTCTGCGCCGCCTGATTCATCGAACGGGAATCCGCCACGGTAATTGCATAGCGTAACTGTGATAATGTCATATCCTGCTGCTCCTTTTTCTGTCGATGTTTTGATTATACTCTAAGATTTTCCATAAAAAAAGACCTTACGGATTCTTTTTGCAGAATCCATAAGGTCCTCGGTTTTATTTGTCAAAGCTTTATGCCAGTGCTGCGCCCAGTGCCTTGCAGTTTTCTACGCCGTCATCATCCGGCATGTCGTTGCAGATGACACTCTCTGTTGCCAGAACAGCTCCTGCTTCTTTACAGCTTTCCTCCCAGTTTCTCATCCATTCACCGTCGCCCCATCCATAGGATCCGAACAGTGCGATCTTTTTATCTTTCAGTGCATCTTTGCAGCCGTCGAACATTGGTTCAAATTCATCTTCTTCCAGCACTTCATCTCCCATAGCCGGGCATCCGAATGCGATGGCATCGTAATCTGCTACCAGTTCCGGACGGAAATCCGCACATTCATACAGAGTTACATCTGCACCTTTTTCTTTTGCTCCATCCACTACTGCATTTGCCATAGCTTCTGTATTTCCTGTACTGCTCCAATAAACAACTGCTACTTTACTCATCTTTATATTCCTCCTGATATTTACGGGATACCCCCGTTTTTATGGTTAAGCAGCTACGGTCAGCTGCAAAACACTCCTGCCATTTTCCCACAGCCGGGAATAGATCTCTCTGCATTTTTTGTATCTGCAGAATGTTTTCTCTGCTTCTTTTGCATTACCATAGGCTTTCCAGCAGCCGGAACACTTACAGTTTTTCCCGGTATTACGGATAAATCCTATCACATCAACCAACGGATAATCGAGAAACAGACCAATCTCATGAGGGAATTTTTCACACATATGTAATCTGTCTTTCAATTCCGTCAGTGTCTCTTCCCAGTGTTCTCCACGATATCCGCACGCCCGCAGAAACTTTTGTACTCCCGGTTTATGAAGATCCTGCTCCAGTCTCTGTGGCCTGCACAGATAAACCAGTGCTTTTTTATCGTTTTTTCGAAGAATCGTAAGATAAAGTCCCTTATCCTTCATCTGCAGATTCCACTTGTGCACATCTTCCTCCAGACTCTCACCGGACTCATACGGACAGCTGAACATATTAGCCGTCTTCAACGATGCCAGTGTGGGCGAACAATGATCGATCAGATATCTTTCCAGCATGTCTCTCCTCCGTTACATCCCTCTTAGTTTGCAAAACAGTTTTCCAGAATCCCGGTCAGTGCGTTTCCGCTGCTGGTGTGGCAGCGAACCACATCGGTATGTTTTCCGTCGATCTCATCCAGTGCGCAGCGCACCATCTTGTGAGATACGGTATTGGTAAATAATACCAGAAGATCCGGACATCCGATTTGTTTGTTAAAATCTGCTCCCATGTGGGTAAATACTTTCACCTTACATTTATAGGATTTACAGATTTTTTTATACTGTGCTACCATGCGGTCGTGTCCGCCTACGATTACAACGCTCATATGATTCCTCCTGTCTTCTTTGAATACTTGTAACTATTCAGTTACGAATACTTTTTATTCACGTTCCATCCGGTTTTCCCGGATCTCTTCTCAATAAATATTAGCTTGTTTCCTACGGGTTAGATTTGTCTAACTTATGAAATTAGTGTATACTAACTTTTGCTAGTTGTCAACTAATTTCTTAGTATTTTTCTAGGAATTATAAAATTTTTGTCCTTTTTTTGAGGAACAGCAGAAAAAAGCCGGGAATCCATGGGAATATTTGTTTCGTGCCAGCTGCTGCCGCTTTGATATTTCCCTGGGAATTCCCGGTTCTTTGCCATGTTTTATGTTTTTTATTCTGCTTTTATCTCATCCGTCTCGATAATAAAACGGACACTTCCGCTTGCTCCCTCGCAGATACCACCATAATTGTCGTATCTGCCATCTGCTTTCTTCAGTGCACGGATCCGGTTTGCCAGGTTTGTCAGGTCTGTACCCGTCAGGTCGCTGAGCTCCTGAATTCCGTCCTCGTCAAATTTGACCAGTCCCTGATGCAGGCTGTCCATGCCTGAGATCATCGTATCCAAACCGCCGATCAGGGCAGTTCCTGTGGAAGAAAGTTGTCCGCTTCCCTGATGCAGTGCTGCGGATCCCTGATACAGCTGCCGGATTCCTTCTCCAAACGCTGCCATACCGGCTTCTAGCTGACTGCTGCCTTCCTGTAACTGTACTGTTCCGTTCTGCAATGCGGTAAGTCCGGTCTGTAATTCCTGCAGCGATGCCGCAGCAGTCCGGGATACCGTACCGAGCGTGGTGCCGTAACCTGCCAGAATCTTCATCTGTTTTTCCATATCGGTCAGCGTCTCTGTCAGTTTTTCCGTATCAAAAGGAACTTCCGGTATCGTGATCGTCGGAATGGCTTCCAGTGCATCTTTCGCCTTTTGGATCTGTATCTTTGCTTCCTCACTCACGGACACCTGATCCAGCGCACTGTTTACCGCTGTTTTTACCTCTCCTTGTGCTGCCTGGATCTGATCTGCGCTCAGCCCATAATTTTCCAGTGCCTTCTGCATGGCAGCTTCGACTGCCGCATCGGCTTTTGTCTCGCTGTCTGCGCGTACCGCCTGATCCAGTGCTGCCCAATCGATCGCGTCCAGTGCTGTTTTTGCCGTTTCCAGCTGAGTCTCTACCGTCGTCTTATAGGCACCGACTTCCTGCGCCAGCTGCTGCATCCGGGCAAGTCCGGTACTCATGCCGGTCAGGGCCTCGTTCAGCTTCGTTCCATCTTCCTCCAGCTGTTTTTCCGCTGACTCCATACCGGACAGATCCAGGGAACTCCCCTGCGGAAGCTGAACTGTTGCCAATGTATTGTGGAGTGTCGTGAGGCTTTCTTTCAGCAGGGTTGCTCCTGCCTGTAGATCCCCTTTTTTCTCATTCATCACCTGCAGTCCGCTCTCCAGCGCTCCGGCTCCCTGATCCAGTGCTGCCACACCGGCCATATACTGATTCAGATACGTTTTGTATGTTTCCATACCTTCTTCCAGCGCTCCGGCTCCGGCTGAAAGTTTGTTGGTTGCTTCTTCCAGCTTCTTCATGTTGTCCGACATCTCATCCACCTCGTCCAGATCCTTCAGATCCATATCTTCGAGAAGACCGGAGGAAATGATCGTCGCGGTAAAATCCAGGGAAAAATCCGTCACATCCGCGGTCACTTCCACATATTCCGGAATATCAATATCCTCCGTCGGCTCATACGTTGCCAGTTTCAGGCTTTTCGTCAGTCCCGGGCAGGCATATCCAATCACCAGTTTCTGTCCGTCGATATCCATCACTTTTCCGTTCTCCACCTCGATATCGGACGCATGATCATCCGACAGCAGCATCGTGGAAATCACAGCAAACGGGACACTGACCTGCTCTTCTTTCCCATCGACTTTGATCGTCTGAGTGGTCTTATTCTTATAATCAAGCCGGATCTTCAGCTGACCACTCTTTCCCGCCAGGTCTTCCGGTTCGATCGCCTGACCGTCGAGTTCGTAGCTGATACTCACGTCCACCGGAAGTTCTGCACTTCCGCTTCCTTCATAAGTGATATCCTCACCGTGATTTTCCCACTCGACAGTTCCGTCTGCATTCTGCGTGAAGGCTTCGTCTCCTTCTTTGTTTTTGATATCTGTCAGATTGGTATAATCCTTGATGGTATCGCCATCTCCGGTATTTTTCAGTTTTGTCTGTACGGTGATCTCCCGCGGATTGCCTTTGGCATCGCTTTTTACATAGACCGTTTCTGTCTTATCTTTCTCTTCGCTGTCCTGTTTTTTTGTATTTTCCGAAGGCTCGGATTCTTCTTTCGTATCTGCTGTCTCCTGCATATCTTCTGTCTTCGCAGTCTCCTCACTGTCCGATGATGCATCTGACTTTCCACATCCGGTCACTCCGACAGCCGCAGCGACACCGACACTTAGCATCAGACATAGAATCCTTTCTTTGACTTTATTTTTCATATCTGTTCTCTTCCTTTCCCCTTTTTCAGTCATTATTCTACATTCTTTAGTGCTTCATCCATAGGTACCCGACAGATTCTGCGGTATTCTAGTGCCGCCACCACTGCATACGTTCCGATTCCAAGAAGAAACATCTTAACATAGACCGCTGACTCGATATAAAACGTAATCCATCCACTGATGCTCTCCAGCATCACTGCCCGGAACAGATATACCATCGCCCAGTATTCCACCGGAAGACTCAGCAACAGAAACAGTACCACCATGATCGATGTCGATACGATATACAACCGGCTGATCTCCTGGTTGCTGTAGCCGAGAATCTTGACCATAGAAATCGACTGTGCATTTTTCTCTATGATAATCTTCGACAGCAGATAAATCAGGATCATAAACATCAACACCGCAAATCCGTCCACCAGTCCCATCATACTGCCCATGGAAACATCCAGCTGGCGGCTGATTTTGGTAAGGCTTTCCAGATCGATCACTGTAGAAATGTATTTTTCATCAATATCCGTGATGGGTGTCTCTGAAAAATAACCGCTAAAATACGACTTATCCAGATCAAAGGTTTTATTCAGGGAATCTTGTGACAAATAGACAGAAATTCCACCTTCATAATCATATATTCCACTGACCGTAAAGGTATACTGATCGTCTTCGTATTTTTCTTTTAAGGTGATCGTATCTCCTTTTTTCAGCTGATACTTGTCCGCATAGGCGGAAGAAATATATACATTTCCATTTGATATTTCTTCTTCCGGAATCTGAATGTAGCGACTGTCCGGCTGAATACCGTACAGCAGGACTTCCTCACTCTTATACTGCTCTCCAAGTGTATTCAGGGAATACGCAGAGAATTTTTCCGCATCTTCGTTGTCCGTCTCCAGCTGACTCTGCACATACATCATCTGTACCAGACTTTCCAGTTTCTTATCTTCGTCCATCGCCTCCGCAGGGATCTGCAGAATATACTGATAATTACTCAGAAGATTGTCTTTCAGCACACTCTGGTAATGATCCAGCACTGCCGGAAGTGCCAGTCCGAACATCAGTAACAGATTCGCAAAAAGAATTCCTACAAGAAGCACTACATAATTACTCACATTCTGAAAAATGACACGCAGACGGAATCTTGCAAAAAACGGAATCCTGTTGCTTAGATGAAACGTTCTCTTTTTCCTCTTCTTTTTCAGATCTCTTCGCAGAAACTGTAACGGAGGCAGGGAAAGTTTTTTATAAAGAATTCCCACATTTACAGCAGCCATCAGTGCTACCGGAACCAGCGTCGTCTTCCAGAACGCCTCCGCACTCCAGATCGTATGATAGGTCGGCAGACTGTAACTTCCGTAATACATACCGGCGCAAATATCCTTACATACCGTGTATCCCAGAATATTACCGATCAGTGCTCCGACCAGGGTGACCGCCAGCGGCATCGTCATATAATGCAGGATCAGTTCTCCCTTTTTATAACCGGACGCCCGCAGCGTTCCGATCACATTCGCCTCTTTGGTGATCGTATTACTCACTGTCACACCAAATACAAACGCCATGATCACGATGATGATATACAGAAGCACCGTCATCATCGCCTGATCGCTTCCCATATCTTCTCCGGTAAAAGTGATCGCCTGGTTCAGATATCGGGGAATATATGTTTTTAATTTTACCTCATTCTTAATGATATCCATCAGATCTTCTGCCATCTCTTTTTCCTGCAGTTCATCCGAAGGTTCTTTCTCGTATTTCCAGGAATAGCTGTAATTTTGTTCTTCCTCTTCCAGTGCCGTATAACCTTCCGGTGCCACGATACCGACACCAAACTTGACAGCATCAAACATTGTATCGTTATTATCGGAAAACAGACAGCTATAATCTGGCAGTGCCACATAACCGGTGATCATCCAGCTGTATTTTCCGTCCACACTCTCGATCGTATCACCGATCTCCAGACTGTTGTTTTCTGCATACATCCGGTCAATAGCAATCTCATCTTCCTGTGCCGGCAGTTCGCCTTTCATCAGGCAGACCGTATTCACTTCCTGTCGGTTTTTGAAAATACGCAGCGTACTCTCGTTCGTCAGTGCTTCCTCGGTATAAAAGTTTTCATATAATGTCACGCCCGCCGCTTCGATGGCTTTAATCTGCGCTTTATTCGCCCGCTTTTCCAGAAGAAAATTTCCGTTTTCAACATTATATTTTTCAAATCCTTCGTTATACGCAATGATCATACTGCCATCTGCAACCAGAAAACCGGACACCAGTCCGATTGTTGCTACCAGCAGCAGGAAAATCACCAGATATTTTCCGAATTCTGTTTTCAGTTCCCGGGGCAGACGTTTTCTCAGTGGATTTTTCATCTTCTTCCCCCTTACCATTCCAGGTCCTCCGCATGTAGCCGCTTCTCATTGATCACGTTGCTTCGAATCATGCCGTCCTTTAAGCGCACCACGCGGGTAGCCATGTCTTTGATCGCATCGTTGTGGGTAACCATGATAATGGTATTGCCGTATTTCTCATTGACGGTTTCGATCAGCTTCAGGATCTCCTTGGATGTCTTATAGTCCAGCGCACCTGTCGGCTCATCGCACAGCAGGATGTCCGGATTCTTGACGATGGCCCGTCCGATCGCAGTTCGTTGCTGCTGACCTCCGGATAACTGATTCGGCAGTTTGTTGCGGTGTTCATAGAGTCCGAGTGTATGTAACATTTCGTCCACATCCAGCGGTTTGTCGCTCAGATAGGCTCCCACTTCGATGTTTTCACGTACGGTCAAATTCGGGATCAGATTATACATCTGGAAAACATAGCCAAGATGCTTTCTCCGATAAATAGTCAGTCGTTTTTCCTTCATATCTGCCATCCGCTCGCCGTGGATCACGATTTCTCCATCATCCGCCCTGTCGATGCCGCCGATGATATTTAACAGTGTCGATTTACCGGATCCCGACGGTCCAAGGAGGACACAAAGCTCTCCCTGTTCGACCGCAAGATCGATTCCTTTTAATACTTCTACTTTACTCTCGCCCTGTCCAAAGGACTTCTTGATTTGTTGTAATGTAAGAAACATAAATTTCCTCCGGTTTTCTTCCCCATTTTCTGATTGCTTTCGGCTGCAGCTCTCTCCTTCTGAAAAATACCGCAGCCGTATTCACATTTTTATGATTCGTTTCAACTGTTTTCACGCAGCTGCGGCTGTTTATAATTAGTTTCTCCTAACCATTTTACCACTATTTGTTCTTCTTTTGGTTTTTACTAATGATAATTTTTCTCATTTATACCATTCCTTCTGTCTTTCTATCCGAGTGCCACATCCAGAATCATCATCAGGCAGAATCCCACCCCGAAAAACAGCGTTCCGATATTCGAATGTTCCCCCGCAGACATCTCCGGGATCAGTTCTTCCACAACCACATAGATCATCGCCCCTGCCGCAAAGCTGAGCAGATAAGGCAGGGCCGGAACGATCAGCCCTGCTGCCAGGATCGTAACCGCGGCACCGATCGGCTCCACGATACCGGACAGCGTTCCTCCAAGAAAAGCTTTTGACTTTTTCATCCCCTCTGCCCGAAGTGGCATGGAAATAATCGCTCCTTCCGGAAAGTTCTGGATTGCGATACCGATGGAAAGTGCCAGTGCTCCCATGGCTGTAATTTTCGTGTTACCGGTCAGATAACCGGCATAAACCACACCGACTGCCATTCCCTCCGGGATGTTGTGTAAGGTTACCGCCAACACCAGCATCGTCGTCCTCGCCAGCCTGCTCTTCGGTCCTTCCGCCTTTTCACTGTTACGGTGCAGATGAGGAATGATATGATCCAGAGCCAGTAAAAATAAAATTCCGATCCAAAAGCCCACCACAGCCGGGATGAATGCCAGTCGTCCCATCCCTTCTGACTGATCCATCGCCGGAATCAGAAGACTCCATACCGAAGCTGCCACCATCACCCCCGCCGCAAAACCGGTCAGTGCCCGCTGTACCAGATCGCTCAGCTCTTTTTTCATAAAAAATACCCCCGCCGCTCCCAGAGTTGTTCCCACAAAAGGAATCAAAATTCCACCAATTACTTCATTATTCATAATAAGCTTCTCCTCTCTTTTAAGTTAGTTTATACTAACTCATTTGTTTTTTCAATTTCTTTCTGCTTTAACGATAATCTTTCGCAATGTATGGAGGACAGAACCGACACCGCTGGTTTATTCTATGTATCTTCTGCTTCTCTTGCCATCCTTTTTCCAATATCAGATATATCATGCCCGCGTAAAGCAAAACCGGTCCTTCGGACCGATGATTGATATGCAAAACAAAACCCCCCGTAACATGGAAGTTCTTTTCCCATGTTACGGAGGGTTTTGTTTTTCCTCTGGCTATTCTTTTTTACATCTCATATTTTTTCACAAACAGTGCCCGAATCGCATTCACCACTGCGATGACCATAACGCCCACATCTGCGAAGATCGCCATCCACATATTGGCAATGCCCAGGGCACCAAGCAGCAGACAGATCAGTTTGATACCGATGGCGAAATAAATATTTTCATATACAATATGCATACATTTTCTTGCGATATGGATCGCTGTGGCAATCTTTAACGGATCATCATCCATCAGTACGATATCGGCCGCCTCAATCGCGGCATCGGATCCCATGGCACCCATGGCAATTCCGATATCGGCTCTGGAAAGTACAGGTGCATCGTTGATTCCATCACCGACGAATGCCAGTTTTTCTTTTTCTGACTTTCTGTCCAACAGTTCTTCCACTTTGCTTACTTTATCCCCCGGAAGCAGCTCGCTGTAAACCTCCTGAATTCCCAGATCCTTTGCCACATAATCTGCCACATTTTTCCGGTCACCTGTCAGCATGATGGTCTTTTTTACACCACATTTTTTCAGCTCTTTAATCGCCTGTTTTGCGTGGGGTTTCACCGTATCGGAAATCAGAATATGTCCTGCGTATCTGCCGTCCACAGCCATATGCACAACTGTTCCTACATGACTGCAGGATTTGTATGCAATTCCCAGTTTTTCCATCAGTTTTTCATTTCCTGCTGCCACAGCAATGCCGTCTACTTTCGCAGTAACACCGTTGCCACTGATTTCTTCAATCTCTGTGACACGACTTCTGTCAATATTTTTTCCATAGGCTTTCTGCAGACTCTTGCTGATCGGATGAGAAGAAGAACACTCTGCAAGGGCTGCGTATTCCAGAAGTTTTGCATCCTCCAGCTCATTATGGTGTACTCCGCTTACTTCAAACACACCCTGTGTCATAGTACCGGTTTTATCAAATACCACATATTTTGTCTGAGACAAGGTTTCCAGATAGTTCGACCCCTTAACCAGAACACCTGCTTTACTTGCACCACCGATGCCTGCAAAGAAACTTAACGGAATACTGATGACCAGCGCACATGGACAGCTGATAACCAGGAAAGTCAGTGCACGGTAGATCCAGTCGCCCCATTCCGGTGACAGTCCCATGAAAAGTATACGAACCAGTGGAGGCAATACAGCCAGCGCCACCGCACCGTAGCATACCGCCGGAGTATAGTATTTTGCAAATTTTGAAATAAAATTCTCTGATTTTGATTTCTGAGAACTTGCATTTTCTACCAGATCAAGAATCCTGGATACCGTAGATTCTCCGAATTCCTTTGTGGTCCGAATCTTTAACACACCAGTCATATTGATACATCCGCTGATGATCTCATCCCCGCAGCGTACATCCTGCGGTACACTCTCTCCGGTCAGTGCACTTGTATTCAGTGTGGAAGCTCCTTCTGCCACGATACCGTCAATCGGCACTTTTTCTCCCGGCTGTACCACAATGACAGAGCCGATCTCCACTTCATCAGGATCCACCTGCTCCAGTTTTCCATCCTGTTCAATATTTGCATAATCCGGGCGGATATCCATCAGCTCGCTGATATTTCTGCGGCTCTTTCCAACCGCATAACTCTGGAACAATTCACCGATCTGATAAAACAGCATAACTGCTACGCCTTCTTTGTAATCCCCAAGGAGAATCGCACCGATTGTTGCTACCGCCATCAGAAAATTCTCATCAAACATCTGTCGGTTTAAAATACCTTTTCCCGCTTTTTTCAGGATATCGTATCCAATGACCAGATATGGGATCATAAACAATACGAATTTTACATATCCTTTCATCGGAATCAGAGAAAACGCAACAACCAGTACTGCAGCTATCACAATACGGATCAGCATCTTTTTCTGCTTCTTATTCATACTAAAGCCTCCTTTATTCATTCAATGCGGTTACTGTTCACCGGGTAAAAAATACAGCGTAAAGAAACAACTTCGCTTTCCCGGGCAGTTTCTTTACGCTGTCATGATATCTTACAGATAAATCTCGCAGTCATCTTCTACTTTCTTGCAGTTTTTCAGTACATCCTGCATAACAGCTTTCGGATCCTGTCCTTCTTCAAATTCTACACTCATCTTCAGTGTCATAAAGTTTACATTTGCATTCTTTACACCTGCTGTGTTCTTTGCTGCTTCTTCCATCTTATTTGCACAGTTTGCGCAGTCTACTTCGATTTTATAGGTTTTTTTCATATTATTTACCTTTGCCTTTCTTTTTTTACTTTTGTTTTTAATGTTATATATGAGCATTTGTTCATATGTTTGATTTTATTATAGCATCGATTTTCTATTTGTCAACTGTTTTTCCGATAGGATGCTTGTTCTTTTTATTTTACAATCTTCAACAGTAGTTCTGTTCCTTTTCTCTTCGGAGCCTCCGGCACTTCTTCCGGATAGCCGAGTGCGATCAGTGCGGATACCGATTCTGTCTCCGGGATCTGCAGAGCTTCTTTTACTTTTGCTTCTTCAAAGATTCCCATGATCACAGTTCCCAGACCTTTTTCCCAGGCAGCCAGACAGAAAGCTTCACCCGCCAGCCCTGCATCGTAGGACTGCCAGTGTGTGCCCTTGGAAGTGGAAAAAGAACCGTCTCTTTCATATCCGGACCTCTCATTGACTGTTGTCTCCACGATCAGCACCGGAGCCTGACCGATGATCCGCTGATTACCGGCAAATCCCATCACGCAGGTATCGGCGATCTCCTGCTTTTTCGCCTGGTTTATTATCGCGATGTAGTGGGCTGTCTGTGTATTTTTCCAGCTTGGTGCGTAGGCTGCTGCGCTAACAATCGCACGAATCTCCTCCTCGCTTACTGCCTGGTCTGTGAATTTTCTGGTGCTTCTTCTCTCTTTAATGCCTTTTATTAATTCCATGTTCTGCTCCTCCTGTTCTGTACAATAAAACAGAAAAATCGGAGAACAGCTCTTTGTAAAGAGACATTCTCCGGTTCTTCGTATGTTTTTTATTATTTTTACATTATTTTATTCAGAATGTCAATCGTTTTCACAATGACACACCATATCTCATACTCTGAATTATTCCCCAAGCTTTTTACCGGTCAGCATCTCGTAACCCTGCAGGTATTTGTTGATGGTCTTGTCCACGATTTCCTGTGGCAGTGTCCAGTTGTTATCCGGGTTTGCTTTCAGCCAGTCACGGGCAAACTGTTTGTCAAAAGAAGGCTGGCCATGTCCTGCTTCATATCCTTCCGCCGGCCAGAACCGGGAACTGTCCGGTGTAAGCATCTCATCACCGATCACCATGTTTCCTTCTGCATCCAGTCCAAACTCGAACTTGGTATCTGCGATGATGATTCCTTTACTCAATGCATACTCTGCACATTTTTTATACAGCGCGATGGTGTTATCACGAAGTTTTTCAGCCAGTTCCTGTCCTCTTCCCGGGAAGTATTTTTCCAGATGAGTTACGCTCTGTTCAAAAGAAATATTCTCATCGTGATCACCGATCTCTGCTTTGGTAGACGGGGTGTAAATAGGCTCCGGCAGTTTATCGGATTCTTTCAGTCCTTCCGGAAGTTCAATGCCACAGACTTTTCCGGTTTTCTTATAGCTCTCCCAGCCACTTCCTGTGATATATCCGCGAACGATGCACTCGATTGGCAGCATCTCCAGTTTCCGGCACATCATACTGTTACCGTTGAACTTTTCCTGCTGGAAGAATTCCGGCATATCTTTCACATCTACAGAAATCATGTGATTAGGAATGATATCCTCTGTCATGTCAAACCAGAACTTGGACATCTGTGTCAGGACAGCTCCTTTTTTGGTCACTTCATTGTTCAGAATCACATCAAAACAGCTGATACGATCTGTAGCTACCATGATCAGGCTGTCACCGTTATCATAAATCTCACGTACTTTTCCTTCTTTAATAGGTTTCATTTCCTGCATTTTACACACCTCATCCTTTTTTTCTTAGACAATGTCTGATGTATTTTCAGTACAGGAAAAGGCTACCACTATCTGAGGGTTATTGTCAAGACTTTGGCCGGTTTTCACTTATAGTTTAAAAATCGTCTTTTCATAAGCATATCTTATAAATATATGCTACTTCTTTAGAAATTTTTCTAAATGCTTCAAGAAATCCGTGATGTGTTCATCCCAATAATCCCATCCATGAATTCCTTCATGTTCCTCATATACATAATGATATGGATTTCCTTCCATCCCCTGGAAAAAGTCTCTGGTCTCTCTGGCCTTTTCAATCAGAAAATCCTCTGATCCACAGGTATGAAAAATCTCTGGCAATACCGGACGGTTTTTCTGCTTTTCTGCCATATAGAAGGTATCTTCTTCTGTTCCTCTCCAGTCTTTTCTGCCATATTTTGTGAAGTTCATCATATTCCATTTCTGATCATCAAACATACCGCTGTTATTCGGCACAGGTTTTCCGCCATTTGCTCCGGCTGAAAAGCAGCCGATTGCAGCATACCGATCCGGATTGTTGATTCCTATCTTCATTGCACCATATCCACCCATGGAATTGCCTGCAATAAAGTTGTCCTCTCTCTTCTCTGACAGTGGGAAAAACTGTCGCATCAGAACCGGCAGTTCTTCTACAATATAAGTATAAAATGCACCGCCATGAGCCATATCTGTATAAGAGCTCAGATGGGCACTCGGCATCACAACTGCCAGTCCAAGAGGTGCCACATATCGTTCGATGGATGTCCGCCTCTGCCACGTTGTCTGGTCATCGGTTGCTCCATGAAGCAGCCACAGTGTCGGATATTTCTGATCCGTTTTTTCTCCGGATTCCAGTCCGATCTCATTCTTTACCGGCTGCGGTAAGATCACATCCACGCCCACTGCCATATGAAGTGCCTGACTGAACATTTCTACCTGCATATATGCCATATCAATCTGCCTCCTTTCGGATCTGATCTATCCAGTTCAGAATATCCTGGATCCAGACATCCCAGTATTTCCAGCTGTGATCTCCCTCTGCTTCTTTATATACATAATCATAATCCAGTTCCTTCAGTGTCTGGTTCATCTCACGGTTTTGTTCGATCAGAAAATCATCTACGCCACACCACATATAAAATTTTGGCATCGGCGTATATTCTTCTTTTCGTTTTTTTGCCAGTGCAAACAAATCGTGTTTACTTCCTTTGAATTTCTCCGGATCTCCAAAGATGTCCTCCCCCAGTGTGGGATAAAAATTCTCATTATTCAATCTGGCACAGATATCTACTCCAAATCCACCGGACAGACTGGCAATTCCTGCATATTTTTCCGGACAGGTAAGTCCCAGTTTGAAGGCACCGTATCCGCCCATAGAATTGCCTGCCACAAAGCGGTCTTTCGGATCATTGGATATACATGGGAAAAATCTTTCACACAATGTCGGTAATTCTTCCGAGAAAAATGTAAAGTAATCAAAACCATATTGCATATCAGTATACCATCCAAGATGAGCATTCGGCATCACAACTGCTATGCCATGTTCTGCTGCATATCGTTCAATGGAAGTGTTTCTTGTCCATATGGTCTGGTTATCTGTCATCCCATGAAGCAGATACAATACCGGATATTTATTCTGTTTTTCCACATGTCCGATTCCGATCTGCCCTTCCGTCTGCTGAGGAAGGATTACCTCCATCTGAGAACTCATCCCCAGAACTTCTGAGAAAAAATCAACATGAATCAATGCCACGTTACTTCACCTGCTTTCTATTATTTGATGGCACTGTCTACCTGACCCTGTACAAATGCATCCTGCAGGAGCAGATAGATAATGGTTAACGGTAAAATAGCTAAAACTGCAGACGCTGCCGCACCTCCGTAGTTATTACCTACACTTGAAAAATATTTTTTAATCGTCAGTGTGATCGTTAATAATTCCGGCTTCTGCATAATATACATGGAGTATGCATATTCATTCCATGCAGCAACACCGTGGAGAATTACAACCGTCGCAATGATCGGCTTCAGCTGTGGCAGAATAATATAGAAAAATGTCTGTATAATATTAGCCCCATCTATGATGCTTGCTTCATCCAATGCCCTTGGTATGGATGAAATAAAGTTCGTAAACATAAACACGGACATTGGTAATCCAAACGCTACCAGCGTAAGAATCAGTCCCCAGTAACTGTTGATTGCTTTCAGATCAACCAGGAAGGTATACACACCAACCAGGATCGTCAGTGGCGGGATCATCATAACCCCCATGAATACGTTCCGGATAAATCCGTTGAATTTTGAGTCATTTCTGGAAAGTGGATAAGCTGCCATGCATGCCAGAACTACCTCGATCACGATGGTAAAGACTGCAATAATCGCCGAATTTTTAAATGCTCTTAAGATAGTTCCATCTTTAATTACGGAAGTGTAATTATCTATTCTCCACACCTCCGGAAATCCCAGTGCTGTGGATCCATCTGACATGCTTTTAAAAGACTGCATAAATAAAACATACAACGGAATCAGATAAATAGCAATGATCAAAAATGCCAGCAGATACTTCCACCAGTATCCTTTTTTCTGTCCCGCATAGTAGTGGGTACCCTCTTCTATATTTTTTTTCACTTTTTCTCTTGTTTTCATTACATCTCCACCTCCTTCTTCCGGAAGTATCCATTCAATATCAGGGAACAAAGCAGGATAAACAGGAACATCACTACACCGACCGCGGAAGCGTAACCAGCCTGCTCCGCTTTAAAGTACCTGTTATCGATATACCAGGACAACGATGAAGTTTCAAATCCCGGACCACCGCCGGACAGAGATACTACTACATCGTAAAGTTTCAGTCCACCGATCAGATTGATGACAAATGCTGAAGACATTGCCGGAATCAGGAGAGGCAGTGTAATAGAACGGAAGATCTGGAAAGTTCCCGCACCGTCTATAGCTGCTGCTTCATAATACATACGGGAGATATTCTGCAGACCTGCCATGTAGATGACCATACAGATTCCACAGTACTGCCAGGAGTTGATCAATGTAATAAATACTCTTCCCACTGCTCCGGAAGCCATCCAGTCACGTCCCTGAAGTCCGAACCAGCCAAGGATTTCATTGATTGCACCGGTATTCTGAACCACAAAGTACATAATATATCCCATGATCAGTCCAGAAATCATAACCGGAAGATATACGATAGTACGGACAACTTTATGTCCTGCAAACTTGGTATTTAAAAACAGGGCCAGCGCCAGTCCAAGGACATTTTGTAAAATCGTACTTCCAAAGCCATACAGGATCGTGTTCAGAAATGCCATCTTAAAGTTTTCATCCTTGAACAGATCCAGATAATTCTTCATGCCCACAAACTTCTTCACCGGTGAATATCCGTTCCAGTTATAAAAGGATGTCTTTACGGATGTAACAAGCGGTAATAACACAAACAGCAACACCAGTCCAAGCGCAGGCAGATATAATAAATTCATTCGTCTATTTCTTTTTGTCATATGTTACCTCCGAAAAAAGCTGCTGCCTTACTATGCAAAGCAGCAGCTTTTTTATTATCAGCCATTTGTTCCTAACAATGTTTTATAGTTTTCCTGAAAATAGGATGCTGCCTCTGCTACACGATCTTTTGCTGTTCCTACTTCTCCATTATATAATTTTGCCATGGTTTCCTGCATAACGTTCCACATTCCGCTTGGAAGATATTCACGGTCAAAGAAGTTGGAATATGTAATGTTATCCCCAGCAGCTTCTACAGATTTTTTGTAGAGTTCCAGGCTTTCGCTGTCTTCCGGTGTTACATCACTCAGACCAGGCATTCCACCATTGGCTGTGCAGTACTCTGTCAGATTGTCTTTTTCCAGAAGGAAGTTCAGCAGAGCTTTGCAGCAGTCAATGTTTTCGGAAGTGTTGGAAATTGCCAGGCAACTACCTTCACCAACGGTATATGCTGCATTTCCACCTTCTTCTACTGCCGGAACCGGGATGATTCCAAAGTTGACATCCGGTGTATATGTCTTCATTGTCTGAATATTCGCCGGTGAACCCCACGGAATAAATCCATAATCTCCGCTTCCCAGATATTTGAACTGAGTCGTCTGGTCTGCTGTGAAGATGTCTTCGTTGAACCATCCGTTATCATACAGTTCTGCATACAGATCCAGGAACTGGGTATTCTTTGTAAAATCAAAGCTTCCGTCTTTCAGTGCTTCTCTGCTCTCATACGGTGCTCCATCGATCGTATAGAAAGAGTTTAACTGTTCCATGGTACCGGTCAGTGTACTTCCGTTCTTTCCTGAGATAACCAATGGAGTTGTTCCGTTTGCTTCCAGTTTCTCACAGGCAGCCTTGAAATCATCCCATGTCTTGATCGCATAAGGATCAATATCATTTGCTTCCAGCACATCTGCATTGTAAACCATTCCATATACCCACTGTGTTAACGGTGCGGTACAAACTTTTCCATTTTCATCTGTGATAACCGCTTTTACTGCGTCATCCAGACGGCTTACCCATTCTTCTCCGCTCAGATCTTCACAGAAATCGTTGTAACGAAGGGTTGACCAGCCATGAGTTACAAACATATCCGGCATATCCTGAGATGCCATACGGGTCTTCATGATATTTTCATGGTCACTTCCGTTTTGAACGACCTCAACCTCTGCTCCTGTCTGCTGGCTGAACTCGTCGATCAGTTTGTTGAAGCAATCCAGCGTATTCTGATCACCCTGGATAGAATCTTCAATGTCTACTTCGATCTTAACGCCATCAAAAGATCCGTCGGAACTGTCTGCAGATGCTTCGCCGCTGTCTGTTGTCTCTGTACTGCTGCTGTCATCTGTCTTTGCATCCGTCTGTTTTCCGGAATCTGAGGAACCGCACGCTCCAAGGGTTCCCATCATGCTTGCTGCCAGCAATACTGCCAAAACTTTTCTCTTCATGTAAAATCCTCCTTTTGTGATGTGTTCGCTCACATCTGTCTTGTTGCTTTACATTTTAACAGGTCGATGGTATACTTTGGTTATAAATTTTAGTGCACTTTTGTTAGTTTTTCAATGATTCTTGAGGTATTTTTATGAAATTAAAACGAAAGATTTTTCTGATTTTTTCTCTGGTCGCCGTGATTCCGATGATTTTCCTGACCACCTATACGGTTGTCCAGTATACTCATATGATTGATAATCGTATGGAAGATATTTCCCATGAGCAGCAGGAAAATCTATCAGATGCTATCGATGCTTCGTATACTTCCATCCGTCAGGTTTTCATGCTGTTGACCTTTGCAAGTAACACAGATTCTTCGATTATCAAAATTCTGCGGCCTTACGCAGACCCGGAAATTCATATGACGAATATGGAGATCTACCGTGCCTGTCTTCAACTTCGCAATGCGAATCAGAATATTTTTTATACTTACGATTTTCTGAACGGTGTCTATGTCTATACGCCTTCCGGAAATCTGATTTCCTATGAAACAAGTAAGAACGGAACCATTGCTCAGACCTACAATCCCAAAAATGATGACTGGTATAATCGCACCATTGAACCGGGTGGAAAAATGTATTACAGCTCTCTGGATGAACATCCTATGTTTGAGTCCAAGAATAAAAGTATCTTTTTTTCTCAGACCATTATCGATCCGGATACCGGTAAGTTTCTCGGTGTACTCATTATCGACTGTTCTCCGGAGCTTTTCAATCTGGATTCGGTCAATGCCCTTGGTAATATGAACCTGATCACTCTGACCAATACAAACAATCAATCAGTCTACTATACCAACGATTCAGATGGTTCTTTTTCTATAAAGCCAGATGCATCCAATACTCTTTATACTGAAATTGATCATACGCCTCTTCTTCTCGCACTCACTCTGGATTATTCCTCTTTGCGGGAAGATTACACCAGAATTGCATTTCTTCTGGTTATCGTCTCTGCGCTCTGTATTTTATGTGTATTACTGTTCACTTTTTATTTTTCGAACAGTATGCTCCTTCCGATCGAAGAACTCAGTGAACAGATGCTCCATCAGTCCGATCCCGTTGTCCACTCGAAAAAGGATTATACCTGTCGGAAAGATGAAATCGGAACCCTTTACCGTCAGTACGACATGATGCTGGAAAAGTTAAATGCATCGATAAAAAAAGATTATCAGGACAAACTGATCGTTCTTGATGCACAGATGAAATCCCTGGAGGCGCGGATTAATTCACACTTTCTTTTTAACACGCTGGAATCCATTAACAGCCTGGCTGAAATCGACGAAAACGAAGATATAGCCACCATGTCACTGGCTCTTGGCAATATGTTTCGCTACGCTATTAAGACAGAAAGCGAACTGGTAACGCTGGAGCAGGAACTTCGTCATGTACAGGACTATGTGGCTATTCAATCTATCCGGTTTGATAACCGTTTCCATTTATCGGTTACGATTCCAGAAGAATTGTATGAGCTAAAGGTCTTGAAACTAATTCTGCAGCCGCTGGTGGAAAATGCACTTTGCCACGGTCTTCATTATTGCACCAGTGGTGATCAGATTACGATTCACGGATATGTAGCAGATCGTATTCTTCATATATTTGTATCGGATAACGGCTGTGGCATCTCGCCGGAAGAACTGGAACGGATCCGGCAGCATCTGAATGAAGAAGCTGTCTTTACCGAACTCGGACACAGAAACAAACAGAGTATCGGCCTGAAAAATATCCAGTCGCGGATTGAATTATATTATGGAAAAGGCTATGGACTGACCATCCACAGTCAGCTGACGCAGGGCACCGAGATCGAAATCAAGATCCCTGTTTTTCAATCGAAGGAGGACTGATTGTATGTATACTTATGTGATTATAGACGATGAACCACTGATTCGAAGAGGAACGAAGAAAAAACTGGAACCTTTATCTCATCTGCTCACCTGCTGTGGGGAAGCTTCTGATGGAAGGGAAGGTCTGGAACTGATCCGACAGTTAAAACCCGACATCGTAATCCTGGATATGCAGATGCCGGTTATGGACGGTACGGAACTACTTCCCGCTCTTTCTGAGGAATTTCCTTCCACCGCTTTAATCGTTATCAGTGGCTTCCAAAATTTTGACTATATGAAACAGGCGATTTCTTCCAAAGTCATTGACTACATCTTAAAGCCATTCAGCAAAGATGAGATTCAGCAGACTGTCTTAAAAACCATTGACTCTCTGAAAGATAAAGAAGTGGAAGACCATCATCTGACTTCTATGGTTCAGGAAAAAGAAGAGGCCTTCTATTCTCTTGATCTGAAGCTGCTGACAGATTTTCTGCTTGGCTATACAGATACCGCACACTCGTCTGTCAGCTCTCAGAAACTATCTTTTATCAATGAAATGCATCACTTTGTGTTACTGACACTTTATTCTCTTCCGGAACAAGATCCACTCCCGGTACAGAACTGGCTGGAGCGAAATGGGTTTACAGATCTTGCCCTTTATCTTCCGGACGGAAATACGCCTTCTTTTCATTTTCTGATTGTATTTCTTCCTGAGACCTCCGCAGACAGTGCTGTCTCCAACCGTTTACTGCGTCAGTTTTTAAACGATTTTCTTCCGTGGCTGGAACATTTTCCTGCCTATCCACTGGTGGGGATCAGTGCAGTTCACAAAGATCTTTCGGAACTGCACACTGCTTATACGGAGTGCCGGGAAGCACTGAATATGCAGCCTGTAGGTATTTCCCATACAGACAGTTCTTTCTTTTATCAGCCTTCCGATCCACCTTCTTCTATCAGCTGGGAAAAACAGGACGAATTCCTTTTTCGTATCGAATCCGGCGAAGGCGAGGTTGTCCGGGAGATGGTCGAAGAACTGTTTTCTTACTATCTTACACTCACTCCCTGTACACTCTGGGATGTGAAATGCCATTGCGAACAGCTGACGTATCATTGTCATACGGTTTTAAATTACTATCTGAAAAAAACTGACGATTCCTGGAAAGCTTCTCCCAATATGCAGGCAATCGTAAACACCTTATTTTCTTCTGATGAAGTAAAAGCGTATTATATGCAGTTTTTCCTGAATATTACATCCCTGTTGAAGAAACAAAGTGTCTACAATACCGGCGAACTGATTGATCAGATTCAGCTTTATATCCAGCGAAACTATCAGAAAAATATCACCCAGGAATTCATCGCTTCCCTCTTTTACCTGAACCGAAGCTATCTCAGCCAGCTTTTCAAAAAGCAGACCGGACAAAAATTTGTCGACTATCTGAATGATATTCGTATGAACAAAGCCAAAGAGCTGCTGATACATTCTGACCGTAAGATGTATCAAATTGCCAAAAATGTAGGCTACGACAATACAAAATATTTTTTCCGGATTTTCAAAAAGAAAATCGGACTGTCACCGGAGCAGTATCGTGAGCAATTTGCCGATGTGCAGGCATAACGAGTAACTAAAAAAGGAAGGCTGTTTTCATGCTTTAGCATACAACCTTCCTTTTGCTTTCTCTATTTTCCTTCATCCAGCAACTGTAAAAATTCATTTTCCGGCATCGGTTTATAGTAATAATATCCCTGGATATAATCACATCCGTTCGCCCGCAGGAATGCTACCTGTTCTTCGGTCTCTGCACCTTCCGCTACCAGTCGAATCCCCAGCTGATGTGCCATATCGATGATTGCCCGCAGGATACTCTCTGACTTTTTATTCACTCCGATATTTCGTACAAAACTGATATCCATCTTCAGAATATCAAAATCATAATCCTGCAGCATTCCAAAAGACGAATATCCGTTTCCGAAATCATCCAGCAGGATCTCTGCACCGTTTTCTTTCAGATGCGTCAGCATACGGGTGTGATTCTCACCTATTGCTGCCAGAGAAGTCTCGGTAATTTCAAAGCGGATCTTCTGTTCATTCTGATTGTTTTTTTTCAGTCCACGCACGATCCATTCCAGCATATTTTCATCGTAGAAGTCCATCCAGGAAAGATTGACGGATACAGGTACAAACCGTTTCTTTTCTGCTCTTCGCTGATCCCGACAGCCTGTCACTTTCTCAATCATATAGCGATCTAGTTCGGAGATATAGCCTCCCTTTTCCAGTGCCGGAATAAACTGTCCGGGAGAAATAAATCCTTTTTGCTCATGAAGCCAGCGCACCAGTGCCTCAGCCGATACGATTTTTCCGGTTCTTGCATCCACGACCGGCTGATAAAACACCTGAAATTCCTGTTTTTCAATCCCCTCTTCGAATTCCGAACAGATTTCCATCTCATCCACATAGGTATCTTTCATATCGCTTTTAAAGATAGCATAGGGTTTCAGATACTCGTCTGTGATATATCTCTTTGCAAGTTTTGCTCTGCCTATCATACCGGTGACCGACACATCGTTTTCCTGGATATAATAAATACCACAGGTACTGTAAATATGCATCTTTCTTTTTTCTTTTCCGTAATTGAAATTACAAAATTCTGTCAGATAGTCATAATCCAGATTCCTTGCTTCAATCAGACACGCAAAATGATCCGATTCAATCCGCGAAGTATCGATGGGATCAAATCTTGAATATATGATTCTCTGGTAAAACCAGCACAGCAATTTATCTCCGCCACCTACGCCGAGAAGTTCATTGACTGCCTTAAAATTCTTAATATTAAAAAACAGAAGCACATAATCTGTTTTTGCAGGCATCTCTTTTAATGATCTTGATACCCGGCGGATAAATTCCTTTCTGTTACATCCCCCCGTTACCTGATCAATATAATCTCGTTCAAAAAGTGCAATCGTATTCCGCACTCTGGTGTTAACAATCCTTGCATCAAAAGGTCTGCTGAAATAATCACTGACCCCCATTTCATAAGCGTGACCAATATATTCACTGGATGTCTCTGCAGATATAATAATAACCGGAAGTTCTTTCAGCCAGTTACGCTGCTGCATCACCTGCAGCACGCCGAATCCATCCAGCTCCGGCATGGTAATATCCAGAAGTACGATAGAGAAACTATAAAGTCCTTCCTCCATGATTGCTATGGCTTTTTTCCCATCTTCCGCTTCCACAATATCATATTCAGTTTCCAACATCCCGGCCAGAATCTCACGATTCATCTCGGAATCATCCACGATCAGAATACGTCTTTTTCTCGTCTGTTTCATTTATATCTTCTCCAAACAAATGGTAACAGCCACTTCTCTGCTGCTTCTTTCGTTATTGACGTATATTCGTCAAAATATCGATTATATTATACTCTATTTTCAATACAGTGTCTATCATTTCTCTTTATTCCCAGCTACAGAATCTCCGTGTTTTGTAAGTACTTTCTGTTTGATAGACCAAAGAATGTGCCCTGTCGCATCCTCGCGAACTATTTTTTACTTTACAGGAAAGCAATTTCCCGTAAAATCAAAATTGGTCCACCGGACCAATTATTGATATGCAATGCAACAAAAAAAGCCGGAGAACTGCGGAACAGTTCTCCAACTTCTCATTTTCTGTTTATTTTATTTTTCATCTGCCGGTACGTCTTTGATGCTGAAGCTCATTCTTCCCATCTTATCCTTGCCCATACAGATCACTTTGACTTCGTCGCCCAGTGTCAGAACATCCTCTACCCGGTTGATACGCTCTTTTGCGATCTTGGAGATATGAACCATACCCTCTTTTCCCGGAGCAAATTCGATAAATGCGCCGAATTCTTTGATGCTTACTACTTTACCGGTGAAAATCTGACCTTCTTTGTAATCTGTTACAATCGTCTGGATATAGTGGATTGCTTTATCCATCATCTTCTGATCTGTTCCGCAGATAGAAACTGCTCCGTCATCTGTGATATCGATTTTTACACCGGTCTCATCGATGATCGCATTGATGGTTTTTCCTCTCTGACCTACCACATCGCCGATCTTTTCCGGATCGATCTTGATCTGAACGATCTTCGGTGCGTATTCATTCACATGCTCTCTCGGGCCTGCGATACATTTTTCCATAACTTCAGTCAGAATATACTCTCTTGCCTGTTTGGTCTTTGCAATAGCCTCTTCAATGATCGGACGGGTCAGACCATGAATCTTGATATCCATCTGGATCGCTGTGATACCATCATGTGTACCTGCCACCTTGAAATCCATATCGCCGAAGAAATCCTCCAGACCCTGGATATCGGTCAGAACGATGTAATCATCATCGGTCTCGCCGGTTACCAGACCACAGGAGATACCTGCTACCGGTTTTCTGATCGGTACACCTGCTGCCATCAGAGACATGGTAGATGCACAGATACTTGCCTGAGAAGTAGATCCGTTGGATTCGAATGTCTCAGATACGGTACGGATCGCATATGGGAATTCTTCCTCGCTTGGCAGTACCGGAACCAGAGCTTTCTCAGCCAGTGCGCCATGACCGATCTCACGACGTCCCGGTCCACGGCTCGGTTTTGTCTCACCTACAGAGTAGGACGGGAAGTTATAGTGATGCATGTAACGTTTTCCAACTTCGAACTCATCCAGGCCATCCAGACGCTGTCCCTCAGACAGAGGAGCCAGGGTGGTGATGGTACAGATCTGTGTCTGTCCTCTTGTAAACATGGCAGAACCGTGAACACGCGGTACGATATCCGTTTCTGCAGCCAGCGGACGGATCTGTGTGATCGCACGGCCATCCGGACGTTTATGATCTTTCAGGATCATCTTACGAACGGTCTTTTTCTGGTACTGGTACACAGCTTCGCCCAGAACAGCCAGCCATTCCTCATTATCAGCAAATGCTTCTTCCAGTTTTGCTGTCACCTGACGGATATTTTCTTCTCTTGTCTGTTTGTCATCGGAGAATACAGCTACTTCCATCTCTTCCGGTGTTACGATCTCTTTCATCGCTGCGAACAGTTCTTCCGGAACCGCACAGGATTCATAGCTGTGTTTTGCTTTTCCACAGTCAGCTACGATTTTGTCGATAAATGCGATGATCTCTTTGTTGACCTTATCAGCTTCAAAAATAGCTTCAATCATCTTTGCTTCCGGAACTTCGTTTGCTCCGGCTTCAATCATGATGACTTTTTCTCTTGTGGAAGCAACAGTCAGTTTCAGGTCAGATTTTGCATTCTGCTCCAGTGTCGGGTTAATGATCAGTTCACCATCGATCATACCTACCTGTGTTGCTGCACACGGTCCGTCAAAAGGAATATCTGAGATGCAGGTTGCGATAGAGGAACCAAGCATTGCCACAACTTCCGGATTACACTGTGGATCTACAGACATTACCATGTTATTCAGTGTAACATCATTACGATAATCCTTCGGGAACAGCGGACGCATCGGACGGTCAATTACTCGGGAGGTCAGAATCGCATGCTCGGATGCTTTTCCTTCTCTCTTGTTAAATCCACCCGGGATTTTTCCTACTGCATACATTTTCTCTTCATATTCTACACTTAACGGGAAAAAATCAATTCCTTCTCTTGGCTTTTCTGATGCGGTTGCGGTAGAAAGTACAACGGTATCACCATAATGCATAAATGCTGCGCCATTAGCCTGTTTTGCCACGCGGTCGATGTCAACTGTCAGTGTTCTTCCTGCCAGTTCCATAGAATAACTTTTGTACATACATTTTCTCCTTTTTCTGCCCTCTGGGCGATTTTTTCGTTACTGTTCACTTCATTCTCAGCAACATTCTGCCGGCGGATATGCTCCGAAACAACTGAAAAACACACTCCCCGCTGTCCTTATCCTGCTTTGGCAATATGCTTTTCAGTGGTCTCGGCATCCTTTCCGACATCTTCCGGTAATCGACAGTATCCGTTGGGATATATTTTCCCTTTTTAAGCTGTCTTGTACAGATTAAGATAAGAGGGATGGAAGAATACCTTCCACCCCTCGCCATTCTTTTCTCTGTGCAGTTGAATTACTTTCTGATTCCTAATTTTTCAATCAGTGCACGATATCTTTCGATATCTGTTTTCTTCAGGTAATCCAGCAGACCTCTTCTCTGACCTACCATTTTCAGCAGACCTCTTCTGGAATGATGATCTTTGTGGTGTGTTTTCAGATGCTCTGTCAGCTCCTGGATTCTTGCTGTCAGTACAGCTACCTGTACTTCCGGTGAACCTGTGTCGCCTTCTGTTCTTGCGTATTCAGCCATAATAGCCTGTTTCTTTTCTTTAGAAATCATTTTGTTTTCCTCCTGTTTTTTCAATCGCCACATATTAAGAAATGGTCGGAGTATCCGATATCTGAATATGGGCTAACTCATACTTGAACAGTATACCATATACTTTCAGTAATGTAAACCTCTTTTTTCGAAATATTGCTTTCCTGAACCGGCATCTCTCTGAATCTGTGCTTTCAGTTCTTCCACCGAATCAAACTTGCACTCCGGACGCACAAAGTGATAGAATTCCACCCGGGCCTCTTCCCCGTACAGATCCTCGTCGCAATCAAACAAATACGTCTCTACACCTGCAAACGGCACTTCCACGGTGGGTTTCACCCCCACATTGGAGATTCCATAGAACGTTTTACCTTTGATAAAAGTTTTCGATGCATAGACACCAAAGGGTGGAAGAAGTTTTCCGTCTTCCGGCACCTGATTGATCGTCGGAAGTCCCCAGGTACGTCCCAGCTGTCTTCCATGTACCACTTCTCCCAGCACAAAATACCGGTAGCCGAGGAGCTCATTGACTTTCTCGATATTTCCTTCCTGAAGTACCTCACGGATCCAGGTGCTGCTGATCGGGCGTTCTTCCCGCGTCTCTTTGCTTAAAATTTCCACCTCAAATCCATATTGGGTACCCGCCTGCCGTAACAGTTCCGGATTTCCTTTTCTGTTATGGCCAAAGTGAAAATCCGGCCCCACCACTACATAAGCGGCACGTAGCTGTTTAACCAGAATCTCCCTGATAAAATCCTCCGGCTCCATCCGGATGATTTCCGGAACGAACGGACACTCCACCAGACAGTCCACTCCCCGACGTTCCAGAAGGATCCTGCGCTCTTCATTCGTAAGAATCGTCCGCTTGATCCTGGTTCCCAGTCTGACAAGAGGAGAAACATCAAAGGTAAATACTACCGTTTCATATCCTTCTTTGCCGATTTCCAGAACCCGGTTGATCAGTTTGCTGTGCCCCTTATGGACGCCGTCAAATTTTCCAAGTGTTACCACACTTCTCTTATCCAATTGAAAATCCAGATTTTTTGTAATATATTTCATGTCTCTTTCCATTCTTCTCTCTGTCGCAACTGTTTTTCCAATTGCTTTTACGGGACAAAACATCTCACAGAATATTGCCTGCAGAATCGTTACGCCTCATTTTCTTTTCGATAAAACATTTTCACCGGTATCATCTGATCTGTCTTTTTCTCATACAGTCCTATAAATGTCTCCCGGCTGTCATATACTCTGACATAACCTCCATCCACCTTGAGCTCCTCCTGTAACAGTTCCGGAAAAATCCGGTTTCCGTTGTGTACCAGAAGATCACCCTGCGGTGTTGTTTTCGCAGCCGGATACTGATCGAACATCCTGTCTACCGGAAGAATCAAACGTTCTATATTACCTTCTTCCATGACTTTTTGTACTTCGTCCAGTTTTACCGCGTCTGTTAATCCAAACCGCTCTACCCGGGTACGCAGAAGTTCTTCCATACAACCGCCACATCCCAGTTTTTCACCGATATCGTTACATAAGGTCCGGATATACGTTCCCTTGGAACACTGCACCCGAATCTTTACTTTCGGAAGCTCCATCCACAGAACCTCAATGTTATGAAAGGTAACCGGTCTGGCTTTTCGCTCCACGACTTTACCTTCCCGTGCCAGTTCATACAGTTTTTTTCCATTTACTTTCAGTGCGGAATACATCGGTGGAACCTGCTGCTGCTCACCCTGAAATGAAAGAATGCAGGTGCGGACTTCTTCTTCCGACACCTGCACTGACGACTCCTTCAGGATCGTTCCTTCCATATCCTGGGTATCGGTGGTGATTCCCAACCGAAGCACTGCCTCGTATTCCTTATCATGATCTGCCAGCAGATCACACAGTTTTGTTCCTTTTCCAAGGCAGACCGGCAGGACACCCTGTGCCTGAGGATCCAGGGTTCCCGTATGACCGATCTTTTTTTGTTTTAAGATTCCACGAAGCTTCGCCACCACATCATGAGATGTATAGCCTGCTTCTTTGTATATATTGATTACACCGCTTCTTTCCATATGTTTTCTTTACTCCTGAAGCTGTCTTTCTATATCCAGTGTCAGACTGTTTACCACATCGAACACTGATCCCTGCATAGTACATCCGGCTGCTTTCACATGGCCTCCACCGCCAAAATAAGAAGCCACTCTTGCCACATCCACTTTGCCGTTGGAACGCATACTGACTTTATACTCCTGCACACCGATTTCATATAAAAAGATGGCAACCTCCACGCCACGGGTATTCTGTAACTGGTTGACAATACCATCCATATCTTTCGGTGTCACACCGTAAAAATCCATGTCTTTCTTTCTCACATAACCCACGATACACCGCTGATCCAAAAGCATGATGCTCTCCATGATCGTGCGTCCCATAATCTGATTCTGTGCATAAGATTTTGTATAGAAAGAATCCTTGATGATACTGGTAAAATCAATGCCTTTTGCCATCAGCTGACCTGCGATCTCCATGGTTCTGGTTCCGGTACAGCTGTACTGGAACACACCGGTATCGTGAACGATCCCGGTATACAGTGCTTCCGCACAGGCTTTGTTGATCTTTTCCGGCTCCAGAAGTTCATAGAGCACTTCACAGGTAGAGCTTGCGTCCGGAACGATCTGATTCTCCTGTGCAATTCCTTTATTCGTGATGTGATGATCGATGCACGCGGTTATTTTCGCCGTATTCACTGCCTGACCGGCAACGCCGATCCGGTCTGTGCTGCTGACATCGAATTCCAGGAACAGGTCATATTCTTTCTCTTCCCATTCCTGTTTCGCCTGATCGATGTCCTGAATAAAATGAAATACTTCCGGTACCTCCTCCAGATAAACATCTGTCTGGATCTGCGGGTAATTTTCTTTCAGATACAGGTACATTCCCATGCAAGAGCCCACGCAGTCACCATCCGGTCTTACGTGACCGGCGATGGCTGCTGTGGTTACACCCTCAAGTACAGATGCAATATTATTTATCATCTTCCTCATCCCTTTCCGGGGTCTCTTTATTTACCTCGTCAATTAATCTGGACATATGCACACCATATTCAATCGACTGATCCAGTACAAACTGAATCTCCGGTGTGTTACGAAGATTCAGACGTTTTGCCAGCTGGCGGCGTACATAACCTTCCGCACTGCGAAGACCGGCAATTGTATCTTTCTTTTCTTCATCGGAACCCATCACACTGATGTATGCCTTGCAGGTTTTCAGATCCGGTGCCACTTCCACGGAAGTGACGGATGTCATCATATGAATCCGTGGATCTTTGATCTCCTGGCGGATGATGAGGCTTAATTCCTTCATCACTTCGCCGTTGATCCTTGTATTTTTTATGCTGTTTTTTCTCATTTTCTATCACCTCAATCCGGTATGCAAAGCCTATCTCGGTACTTCTACCATGATATACGCTTCTACCTGATCCAATTCCTGGATATCGTTGAATCCTTCGAATACCAGACCACATTCATAACCAGCTTTTACTTCTTTCACATCATCTTTGAATCGTTTCAGAGATGCCAGTGGGCCTTCGAAGATCTGTTTTCCTTCTCTGGAGATTCTTACCGTACAGCCTCTCTGGAATACACCATCCAGAACATAACTTCCGGCGATGTTACCGACACCGGATGCTTTGAAGATCTGACGAACTTCTGCATGACCGATGACTTTCTCTTCGAAGACAGGATCAAGCATACCCTTCATGGCAGCTTCCACATCTTCGATTGCCTGATAGATGACACGGTACAGACGCAGGTCTACACCTTCCTGTTCTGCGGTTGCTTTTGCTGTCGCGTCCGGACGAACGTTGAAACCAATGATGATCGCGTTGGAGGCGGAAGCCAGTGTTACGTCCGATTCGTTGATAGCACCTACACCACCATGGATGACCTTAACGACAACTTCATCATTAGACAGCTTCACCAGACTCTGCTTTACAGCTTCCACAGATCCCTGCACATCAGCTTTTACGATAAGATTCAGTTCTTTCAGGTTACCTTCCTGAATCTGGCTGAACAGATCATCCAGAGACATCTTCGCTTTTGTTTCTTCCAGCAGACGGTTCTTATTTTCAGAAATAAAGGTTGCTGCAAAGTTCTTTGCTTCTTTATCGTTTTCGGTAGCCACCAGAACTTCACCTGCGTTCGGTACATCTGACAGACCAAGAATCTCTACCGGCGTAGACGGGCCTGCTTCTTTGACACGGCGTCCCTTATCATCCATCATCGCACGTACTTTACCTGAGGAAGCTCCGGCTGCGATAAAGTCACCCACATGCAGCGTACCTTTCTGTACCAGGATAGTAGCAACCGGACCTTTTCCTTTGTCAAGCTGCGCCTCGATAACCAGACCACGTGCTTTTCTCTTCGGATTGGCTTTCAGTTCGCATACCTCGGAAGTCAGCAGGATCATCTCCAGCAGTTCCTCGATACCCTGGTGAGTCTTTGCGGACACCGGAACGAAAATAGTGCTTCCACCCCAGTCTTCCGGAATCAGTTCGTACTCGGAAAGTTCCTGTTTTACTCTCTCGATGTTGGCACTCGGTTTATCTACTTTGTTAATTGCAACAATGATTTCAACACCTGCTGCTTTTGCATGGTTGATTGCTTCTACCGTCTGCGGCATCACACCATCGTCTGCTGCAACTACCAGAACAGCGATATCGGTGGAGTTTGCTCCACGCATACGCATAGCGGTGAATGCCTCATGTCCCGGAGTATCCAGGAATGTGATCTTCTGTCCCTTGATTGATACCACATATGCACCGATGTGCTGTGTGATACCACCGGCCTCACGGTCGGTTACATTTGTCTTACGAATCGCATCCAGCAGTGAAGTTTTACCATGGTCAACGTGTCCCATAACACAGACAACCGGTGGTCTTGGAACGAGATCCTTCGGATCTTCCTCTTCCTCTTTTAACAGTTCCTCGATCACATCCACTTTTTCTTCCTGTTCTGCGATAATATCATAGTCAAGTGCGATCTCCTGTGCCTTTTCAAAATCGATCTCATGGTTTACCGTAACCATAGTTCCTTCCATAAACAGTTTCTTAACGATCACTGCCGGCTGCATCTTCATCTTTTCTGCCAGTTCGCGAATCGTCATTTTCTCCGGAAGTGTGATTTCTTTCACCACTTCTTTCTTTTCTTCCTTCGGCTGAGGACGGGCAGGTTTCTGCAGTGCTTTCGGCAGTCTGCTCTTCTGAAAACGTCCCTGGTTCGGACGGTTGGATCCCTGTCCGTTTCTTCTGTCCTGGGTCTTTTTCTCTTCTCTTTCGCGTTCTTTTTCTTTATCTTTTTCTTTGTTCTTTACGTCTCTGACCGGTTTTCTTGCCAGACCCAGATCCATACTGTCCATAGCAGGTCTGGAATCTCTGCGTTCATTTCTGCGTCCGTTGTTTTCTCTTCCGTCGCGGTCTCTGTTATCACGGTTCATACCGTTTCTGTTGTTATCAAAACGACGGCCACCCTGATTGTCTCTGTTCTGATTGTCTCTGTTTTGTCCGTCTCTGTTTCCATCGAAGCGACGGCTTCCGTTTCCGCCGTCCTGACGGTTGTTCTGTCCCTGATAACGGTTATTATTCTGGCCGTTTCTGTTATCAAAACGACGGTCGCCCTGGTTATCTCTGCTCTGGCCATCACGATTCTGATTGTCTCTTCTTCCCTGACCGTTGAATCTTCTCTCCTGACCATCTCTGCTCTGGCCGTCACGATTCTGATTGTCTCTTCTTCCCTGACCGTTGAATCTTCTCTCCTGGCCGTCTCGGTTCTGATTGTCACGGTTCTGATATCCACTGCGGTTTCCTTCGCCGTTTCCTCTTGCCGGTCTGTCCTGTCCGTTTCTGTCAGACTGCGGTTTGTTTCTTCTGAAATTCTTACCTTCCTGGGTCTGTGCGTTCTGCGGACGGAATACCTGAATCAGATTTGATTTCTTTTTCGGGCGGTCAGCTGCTTCTTTTTTCTCTTCTTTTCCTTCATTTTTTCCGGTGAATGCATCCCGGACCATTTTTTCATCTTTTTCTTCCAATGTACTCATATGACTCTTAACTTCTACCTTTTTCTCCTTTAAAAATTCAATAACTTCTTTGTTTGTTTTATTTAATTCCTGTGCAATTTCATAGATTCTTGATTTTGGCATTCTACCACCAACCTTTCTGCTCCATGCCAAGAAATGTAATTATTCAGATTTCAGCTGTTTTTCCATTGCTGCTGCCAGGTTTTCATCAGTTACTGCCAGAGACGCACGGAATTCTTTTCCCATGGCTCTTCCCAGTTCCTCTTTTCCTCCGAAATCATAACAGGGTACTTCATAATACGTACACATATTATGGAATTTCTTTTTGGTATTGTCCGACGCTTCCGCCGAAACGATGACCAGCCAGGCCTTTCCTGTCTTTACTGCTTTCTCCGTTGAAAACTCTCCGCTGACAATCTTACCTGCCTTGGTGGAAAGTCCGATCAGTGATAGTACTTTATTACAATTCAATCGTATCCAGCTCCCTTTCCAGGTTCTCATAAACCTCCTGAGGAATCTGCATCTTCAGGGAACGTTCCAGCCCTTTGTTCTTGATGGCTTTCTGCAGACATTCCTTTGAGAAACAAAGATATGCGCCGCGACCGTTTTTTCTTCCGGTCACATCCAGTACGATTTCACCTTCCGGCGTCTTCAGTACACGCATCATTTCCTTTTTATTTTTCATCTCATTGCATCCGATACATTTCCGCAGCGGCACCTTTTTTATATTTCCCATAGCTATCCGCCTCACTGTTTTTTCAGGTCTTACTCTTCTTCTGTGGATGTCTCTTCCGAGATCTCTTCTGTTTTCGGTTCTTCATCCAGTTCTACACCGGCCAGAGCATCTTCCATGGAATCTTCACCCTCTTCATCGTCAGATTCCTGATAATATTCAAAATCACCGGCTTCTCTTGCCTGTGTCTCACTCTTGATATCGATCTTGAAGCCTGTCAGACGGGCTGCCAGACGGGCATTCTGTCCTTCTTTACCGATTGCAAGAGACAGCTGATAATCCGGAACAATAACCAGTGCAGTCTTCTCATCCGGATCTGCCAGTACGGTGATCACCTTTGCAGGGCTCAGTGCATTCTCAATCAACAGTGCCGGATTCTCATTCCAGCTGATGATATCGATCTTCTCACCACGCAGTTCTTCCACAATAGTGTTTACTCTGGCACCGTTCATACCTACACACGCACCAACGGCATCGACATCCGGATCATTGGACCATACAGCAATCTTGGTTCTGGAACCGGCTTCTCTTGCGATACTCTTGATCTCTACGATACCGTCTTTTACCTCTGTCACTTCTGCTTCAAAGAGACGTTTTACCAGTTCCGGATGAGTTCTGGAAACCATGATCTTTGGTCCTTTCGGTGAATCCTTAACTTCCAGTACATATACTTTGATACGTTCGGTCGGTTTGTATACTTCACCTTTGACCTGCTCGTTTTCACTCAGGATCGCATCTACCTTACCCAGATTCACACTGACATTTTTTCCCATGTACCGCTGTACCACACCGGTAACCACGTCTTTTTCTTTCTGGAAATATTCATCATACAGAACTTTTCTTTCTTCCTCACGGATCTTCTGCAGAATCACATTCTTTGCGTTCTGTGTCGCGATACGTCCGAACTGTTTGGACTGAATCGGAACCTGAACGATATCCCCCAGTTCATATTTGGAATCCATCATCTTCGCATTGGAAAGGCTGATCTCCATCACCGGATCTTCTACCACCTCCACTACGGTCTTGTCAGCATATACGCTGAACTCGCAGGTTTCATGATCGATGGTCACATGTACGTTATCTGCTTTTCCAAAATGGTTTTTACAGGCCTGAATCAGAGACTGTTCGATCGCTTCCATCAGAACTTCTTTGCTGATATTTTTTTCTTTTTCCAGAATAGTTAACGCTTCCAGTAATTCTGTGTTCATTTTTTCTTTATCCTCCTTAAAAATCAAAAGCAAGACGAATCAATGCGATATCTGCTTTTTCAAATGTCTGCTCTTTCTGATCCTCTGTGGTGATCGTCACGCTACTTTCATCATATGCACTGAGGATTCCGTAGAATTCTTTTTCTTTATTAATCGGACGATAGGTACGGATCTCTACTTCTTTTCCCATACTTCTTACGTAATCCTTTTCTTTCTTCAGAGGACGTCCAAGACCCGGGGAACTTACTTCCATAATATAAGCATCTTCGATAAAATCCAGTTCATCCAGTTTATCACTGAAGATTCTGCTGACTGCCTCACAGTCATCTACGGTAATTCCGCCTTCTTTATCGATATAGAAACGTAAATACCAGTTTCCTGCCTCTTTCACATACTCCACATCCACCAGTTCAAAACCAAACTGATCAATAATCGGCTGTGCCATAGCTTCCGCCTTCTGTTCGTACTGTTCTCTTACACTCATGCTTTCACCACCTTCTACATGAACAGCAGTTGCTGTCCTCAACAATCAACCCTGATTCTTCGGATGTTCGACCCGTAATTCATACCATCAAACTTCATCCTCCAACTCAGTGATTGATACTCAATGCAACAAATAAGAGTGGACGTATCGCCCACTCTTAAAACTAGTCATCATCTATTAACATGGTAATCATACCATTTATTATTATAAAATGCAAGCGTTTTCAGGCTTTTTCCTTTATACCCGCACTTTCGTTCCTTTGGTGTCCCGTTTTCCAAGCTTGATCTTATTGAGGACCATCTGCTTTTCTTTGTATTCAATCTGGTATTCCATCCGGCTTTCCAGAAGATATGCATGTTCCAGATAATCTCTGTCACCCATCTTCATTGCCCGGACACCAAGGGCTGCTTTTTTCTTCTCCGGTACTTCCTCTTTCAGAAAACGCAGAAAATATCCCGCATGGCTCTGCAGCACCACATAATCCATCGTGTCACACAACTCCACAAGAACCAATTCATCCTCCTCCGTCAGTTTGGTAGAAGCGATGGTTCTCTTGATCACATCGAATTCCGTTCCCGGCACCTGTTTGATCATACCGGATTTTGTCACGAAAATCAGAGAAGCATTCTTTACTGCCTCCATATTGCTGACACAAAGCAGTTCTTCCTGTGCACTGGAAAAATTACTCAGGTTGTCGATCGGAACTCCTTTATCTCTCAGCCTTGTAAGTGGCAGATCCATCACTTTTACCGTATGCATCTGTCCTTTGTTCGTAAAGAGACAGATCTTATCGGTATTCATACAGGTAAATACATACTTATATTCCCCGTGAACCGTCTCTTTGTTCCTCTCGTAGGTATTCTTATCTAGTACCTTGGCATATCCGAAACGATCCATCAGAAAACATACTTCCGCTTCTTCTACTTTCTTTTCTTCAAAGACAGCTTCTTCCCTGTTTTCAATCACGGTACGGCGTTTTCTTCCGTAGGTTTTCTTGATGTGATCCAGATCTTCCATGATGACCTGTGCCATGGCATCGTAATTATTCAGAATCTCTTCATATCTGGCAATATTTTTCAGAGTTTCCTCATGTTCTGCCACCAGGGCTTCGATTTCCAGTCCGATCAGCTTATACAGTCGCATCTCCAGAATCGCAGTTGCCTGTCTCTGGGTAAAGCAGAGTTTTTTTGCTGCTTTCTCACTGGCTTTCGTCTTGAAGCGGATACCTTCAGTCACACCGTTTACCAGACACTCTTTTACCTGTTTCTGGTTTTTACTTCCACGCAGGATCTCGATGATCAGATCGATCACATCACAGGCTTTGATCAGACCTTCCTGGATCTCTTTCTTTTCCAGTTCTTTATTTAACAGTGTCTGATGCTTTCTCGTACAGACTTCAAACTGAAAATCCACATGATGCTCAATGATCTGTTTCAGGCTCAGTGTTTCCGGTCTTCCATCTGCTACAGCGAGCATATTCACACCGAAAGTATCTTCCAGACGGGTCTTTTTATAGAGCATATTTTTCAGATTTTCCACATCTGCGCCTTTTTTCAGCTCCAGAACGATCCGGATACCTTCTTTGGAAGACTGGTTGGAAATATCCACAATATCTGTAGCTTTTTTGGATTCTACCAGACCTGCTACATCATTTAAGAATTTTCCTATATTGGCTCCAACCATCGGATACGGGATCTGGGTGATCACAAGGTTGACTTTTCCGCCTTTTAATTTCTCTTCTTCCACTTTTCCGCGGATCTTGATCTTTCCGCTTCCGGTTTCATAGATCTTCAGAAGTTCATCTTTATTGATCACGATACCGCCGGTCGGAAAATCCGGTCCTTTGATGTATCTCATCAGACCTTTCACGCTGATCTCATTATTTTTCATGTAGGCTTTCACACCGTCCACGATCTCGACCAGGTTATGTGGCGGGATGCTGGTCGCCATACCGACCGCGATACCATCCGCTCCGTTTAACAGAAGATTCGGAACACGAACCGGAAGTACCACCGGCTCTTTCTCTGTCTCATCAAAGTTCGGCATAAAGTCTACAACATTCTTATCCATATCACTCAGATATACTTCCTGGGTGATTTTTTCCAGTCTTGCTTCCGTATATCGCATGGCAGCGGCTCCGTCACCCTCGATGGATCCAAAATTTCCATGACCGTCTACCAGAGCCTGTCCCTTCTTAAAGTCCTGTGCCATAACCACCAGGGCATCATAGATGGAACTGTCGCCATGTGGATGATATTTACCCATGGTATCACCTACGATACGGGCGCATTTTCGATAAGGCCTGTCATAGCGGATACCCAGTTCATACATATCATACAGGGTTCTTCTTTGTACCGGTTTCAATCCGTCACGAACATCCGGCAATGCTCTTGACACGATAACACTCATGGCATAGTCAATATAAGACTTCTGCATTACCTCGGAATATTCGGTTCTGATAATCTGTCCTTCCATGTTTTCCTCCTGATTGTTCTATCAGATATCCAGCTGTGCGTTCTGTGCATGCTGATAAATAAATGCTTTTCGGGGAGGTACGTCCGTTCCCATCAGTACTTCTGTCACGTCAGATGCCATTCTCGCATCTTCAATTTCCACCCGTTTCAAAATTCTTGTCTTCGGATCCAGAGTTGTCTCCCATAACTGCTGGGCATCCATTTCTCCCAGACCTTTGTAGCGCTGCAGAGTAAAGGATCCTGTGTGAGTTTTTCTGTATTTTTCCAGCGCCTTGTCATCATACAGATATTCCTCTTCCCCTTTGGAAGGGATCACTTTATACAATGGCGGCATAGCAATGTATACATGGCCTTCATAGATCAGTTCCGGCATAAAACGATAAAACAGAGTCAGCAACAGGGTAGAAATATGGGCTCCGTCCACATCCGCATCGGCCATGATGATAATCTTGTCATACCGAAGCTTTGTAATATCAAAATCATTCCCATACCCCTCGGAAAATCCACAACCAAATGCATTGATCATGGTCTTGATTTCTGCATTCGCCAGCACTTTATCTATCGTTGCTTTTTCCACATTCAGGATTTTTCCACGGATTGGTAAAATAGCCTGATAATTACGGTCTCTGGCTGATTTTGCAGAGCCGCCGGCGGAATCTCCCTCGACAATAAATATTTCGCATTTTTCCGGATCTTTTTTCACACAGTTTGCCAGTTTTCCATTGGAATCAAAAGAATACTTCTGTTTTGTCAAAAGATTGGTTTTTGCCTTTTCTTCGGTCTTACGAATCTTGGCAGAACGTTCTGCACAGGAAAGAACTGTTTTCAGGGTCTCAAGATTACGATCAAAGAATCGAACAATCTCATCTCCTGTGACCTTGGCTGTCGCCTTGGATGCATCCTGATTATCCAGCTTGGTCTTGGTCTGTCCTTCAAAACGAGGTGCCGGATGTTTGATAGAGATAACTGCAGTCATACCATTTCGGATATCCACACCGGTAAAATTGTTATCTTTTTCCTTCAGAATTCCTAGTTCTCTTGCATAGTTGTTCATAACCGTGGTAAACATGGTCTTGAAACCTGTCAGATGGGTTCCGCCTTCTGCATTGTAAATGTTATTACAAAATCCAAGAACATTTTCATGGAATTCGTTGATATACTGGAAAACCCCTTCCACCGTAATTCCATCACTCTCTCCTGAAAAATAAACCGGATCGTGAAGCGTCTCTTTTTTCCTGTTCAAATCTCTTACAAAACCAATGATCCCCTCCGGCTCATGATAATCGATAACTTCCGGTTCCGTCTTCCGTTTATCTTCGAAATGAATGGTCAGCTTAGGATTCAGATACGCAGTTTCATGAAGACGGCTTTTTACCTCTTCCTCTGTAAATCTTGTTTTTTCAAAAATCTCCGGGTCCGGAAGAAAATTGATACAGGTTCCTGTCTCTTTTGTACGTCCGATTTTCGGAAGCAGACCCTCTTCCAACTCGATTACCGGAATTCCACGCTCATATCGGTCATGATGTACGTATCCTTCTCTGCTGACTTTTACGTCAAGATAGGTAGACAGTGCATTTACCACAGAGGAACCTACGCCGTGAAGACCACCGCTGGTCTTATACGCACCGTTATCAAACTTTCCACCCGCATGAAGGGTGGTAAATACCAGACGCTCCGCAGATATTCCTTTTTCATGCATTCCAACCGGAATTCCACGTCCGTTATCTGACACGGTGCAGGAACCGTCTGCTTCCAGCGCAACCCGGATCAAATCACAGTGCCCTGCCAGATGCTCATCCACCGAGTTGTCCACGATTTCGTAGATCAGATGGTTGAGACCTTTTCTGGAAACGCTGCCTATATACATACCCGGTCTCTTCCGGACTGCCTCAAGACCTTCCAGAACTGAGATACTACTGGCGTCATAACTGTCTTTCTTTGCCATAATACTTTCCTTTCTATTCTTTCTCTCCCCGGTACTTTCCTTTGGCTCAAGCCACAGACTTTGGCTCGTTGCTCGCTCCCACACTCGCTGACGCTCGTTGCTCTGCATATCAATAATTGGTCCGGTGGACCAATTTTGATTAACGCGGCAGTCGCCAAGGTCTCGTGCAAGCACGGACTTTGGCTCGTTGCTCGCGTACATAATTAATCGGCGGTTTTTCATGGGGTACTGGGGTACTTAACGAAAACTGCCGATTATTATACCATATTTTTATACATAGAAACAAGTTAAAAAGTACTTTAGATTGTAGATTCCTATATTTTCCCCTTTTCTCTCAGATAATTCAGAAACCCCTCTGATCCTTCTTCCACATCCCTGTAAGTTTCATCAAAGTCTCCTGTATACCATGGATCTGCTATATCTCTTCCAGATCCGGCAAAGCTTAACAGTTTATATATCTTCCCCTCCGGGTCATGCTTCAACATCCGATTCAGGTTTCGTATATTTGCAGTATCCATACCTATAATGTAATCGAACTTGTCATAGTCGTCTAAAGTGACCTGTCTGGCTCTGTGAGGCACCAATGGAATTCCCAGTTCTCTCAATTTGTTCACTGTACCTCTGTGTGGAGGATTACCGATTTCTTCTCTGCTTGTTGCAGCACTGTCTATAACAAACATATTTTCCAATCCAAGGGTGTTTACTTTGTGGGTAAATACGCTCTCGCTTAGGGTTGATCGGCAAATATTGCCGTGGCAGATAAAGAGCACTTTTATCATTGTTGCATAACCTCGCATTTCTTAGTTTTTCTTGATATTTCGGGCTTTGTAAGCCTCTGTAAATTTTTGCTTTCTGGCATAACTTTGTTTATTTTTGCATAATATCGTCAGCAAAAGGTGTAATTTTTACAGTATAAACAATACCATGACCTGTTATTTTAAATCGAACTAATATTCTTAATACATCACCCATAATATATAAAATGCCTGTCCGATTAGCATAAAGCTAATCTTTCACATCAGTGCGTTGTTCGTAATAGCTCTGAATACGTTTCTGCGCTTCATCAATACTGCTTTTTCCTTCGATATGTTCCTTGGCAGTATCTAACAGATACGCAGAGGTCTTCAAACCATCTACCGCCTGCAAGCCAATTGCAGTCTGCCACGCTTCACTCTTTTCAATTTGACCAGGCTCACCTTGTTTGATATATTCTTTTCAAGTTCAAATTGCCAGTTCTTTTCTGCTGACATAGCTGCACCTCGCTTCTTGCTTAATATGCAATCCTAAAATAAGCCAAATATGCTTTATACTTGTCCTGTGCGGTCAGGCAAGTATCTGTCAAATAGCCTTTTTCGTTGTCCCATTCCTTCAATCCACGGTAATAGAACATCTTCAGATTGTCCTCAATGATGAACGGAACAATATTGTATTTCAGGCACTCCTTAAACATGATCAATCTGCCCACACGCCCGTTGCCGTCCTGGAACGGATGGATCCGCTCAAACTTCACATGGAAGTCCAGAATATCCTCAAAAGTCTTTTCTTCCTTAGCGCTATATTCCGTCAGCAAGACTTTCATTTTATCGGCAACTTCTTCCGGAAGGGCTGTATCCCTGCCGCCGACTTCATTCGGAAGTTTCTTATAATCTCCAACAGCAAACCATTCTTTTCTGGAATCGGTGGTGCCGTTCTTCAAAACCAAGTGAAGTTCTTTGATGAATTTCTCCGTCAGAGCTGCTTTTGCATGATCAATAATCATGTCAATGCAGCGGAAGTGATTTGCTGTTTCGATCACGTCATCCACATTCAGCACTTCTTTTTCTACGCCGATGGTGTTGGTTTCAAAGATATATCTGGTTTGATCGTGCGTCAGGCGGCTTCCTTCCATATGGTTGGAATTGTATGTCAATTCGATCTGTGTTTTATGGTAGATCCCACCGGAATATTTACTTGCCTTCTGCTCTTTCAGAATATCCAACAGAGTAATTGGTTCTGTTTTTCTTTTATTGGTACGCTCCGGTTTTTCTGCGTTTTCCGGAATATTCCATATCTTGCCGTTAAGAAACGCACCGTTCACACGCCCCTGGGCGCAGTAATTTCTAACACTGCGCTCGGATATATCCCACTTTTTCGCTATTTCAGTAACTGAAAGATATCGCATCTATGATCCTCCACCATAAAATTTATCAAAAAACTACGTTAATTTATTACATAGTATACCATATCATCGGCAAAAATATCAACATTTTTCGAGTTTAGCTGTTACATTTTTGCCGTCGCAGGATACTTAGGTTTTCGATATTCCATAAAATACACTGATTTACGTAAAAGCATGATTAGGATTGTGTCAACTAATGCTTTGCGTGTACACCTATAAGAAAAAGATCTCTCAATACCATGCGTACTTGGTATTGAGAGACCTTTTTTCTTAATCACTGATGCATTCGGTACAGTTAGCTATAGTTGCTACATCCTTCATTTTTAAGCCAGACTTTCCCAATATATTATTTATATTCTTTGCAAATTGGCCTGCACTCCACTCACCATTGACATATACCAAAATTAGCTTGGTTTTAGCTCTTGTGGCTGCAACATAATGGTTATAAACATCTTCTTCACTTGACAGTCTATAGTCAGACACAAACAAAACTACTTGTTCAAATTCCAGTCCTTTCGAAGAGCGAAAGGTAATCGCAATGATATATTATTTTCTTGAGTAAAATAACTTTCATCAACTGCATTCCTGCTCTTAAGAAATTCTGCCGTTCTCCATTTCATAAGCTACATCTGTCACATTCATTGTGGACACTCTGTGGGATATCAGGACAACCGTTTTTTTCTTGGCCGATTCTTTCAATGATTTTAAGATAATTCCCTCATTTAACAGATGTTAATTCCATTATACGGGATATGATGTCTATCATTTTGGAAGGTGCCCTTGATCAGGAACTGGATGAAGAACTGGGATATTCCAAAGATAACTGGGCAAATCTTTCAACGTATTTTAAGTATCCGGAAGCTGTCAGACGTCTGATCTATACCACGAACACGATTGAAGGATTTAACCGCCAGCTCCGGAAAGTCACCAAATCCAAGACGGTATTTCCATCCGATGACAGTCTCTTGAAAATGCTGTATCTGGCCATGATAGATATCACCAAGAAATGGACGGGACACCGTAAGGATTGGGGACAGATCCATTCTCAGCTGGAAATTTTCTTCGAAGAAAATTTGGGCGGGATATTTTTATTTATATTTCAACAAATCATACATCCTTATTAAACGCTTTAATTCAGAATTACCATTTAATACTTTTGGAGTATGCTTTTTCCTAAAATCTAAATATTGATCTGTTGTAAAAACTTTATTGTTATAATCCTTTTCCAATAAATATGCAATAGCTGGCTGCTGTCCATAATAGTCCTTTTCGTCAACCATATTTGCATACACATCATATTGAAATTCATTACTGCTAAATTCAGTACAAAACTTTCTTAATAATTCGTCCCATTTTTCAGATCCTAAGTAGCGTTTACTTAATCCTGAACCAACAAACAAAAATGGATGATGCCCCGTTGTTTGAATGGCCTCTTTTATAATTGTTTTAATTTTACTATCCAATAAAATCTGCTTCCGTGCACTTACTAAACTGCATATTGTTTCTTGATATATAATTATACTATAATATCTCAACAATATCGTTTCATTAGATTATCCGTACAACATTGTAATAATGATAGCATTTTAATAAAAGAAACACAATGTATTACCGTAATAGTATTAAGAATTTTTCTTCTATATTTGATTTTTATCTAATCTTCCTTTCTCCAGATACTCTGCCAGCTCTTCCCGGCTCCGTGTAATATATTCATACGTCACATACAGCGGATCGATCCGTTCTACCAGCCCCTTTACCCCGGCGGCTGTAAACGGTTCGTGGCGGTCGAGCTGAAAGATATGTTCGTAAACCACCCGAAAACTCTCTGCCGGATCTTCAGGCAGTTCGTGTGGAGCATCTGCCAGCCATTGTTTCACATACTCCCCGGTCAGGGATTCCTGCAGGTGAATGCCTTTGATGTAAGGGATCAGGTCTTTGTGATTGTCAAGCATCTGATGCAAACAGTCCACAGCCTCGTCCTGATTATGCAGATCCAGGTTTGTGTGCAGATAGTGTCCGGTATCCAGCATAAAGCCTTTCTTTTCGTAATGTACCTGGCTAAACAGTGCCTGTGTATCTTCCGGGTTTTCAAAGGTCAGACCCGGCCACCACAGGTTTTCCATGAGGAACCAGAAATGATAGGTCTGCCCGTCCAGAAGTTCATTAATGAAAGATGCAGCGGCATCGATCACTTCTCGGTTCGTGTGTTTCATCTGATAGGTGAAACTTTCTTCCCCGTCTACCTGTACCACATGAAAGACCACATATTCTGCACCCATACGCGTTGCATAGTCCAGATCTTTCCGGTAGTGAGTGATCAGTTCCTCTTTGTTCTGATTCATCCAGTCCTGAAGGCAACAGCAGTGAACACCCGTTACCATGTCCGGTTGTATCAGTGGACACACACTGGCCTCCTGATAAACATCCGGTGCTTCTTTGGTAGAATAGGCCAGGGGCATTACTTCCAGCCCGTCACAGCCATGTTCTTTATAAAACCGCCGTAAATCCTCTGCTGATGTAAAACGGGTTACATCATCCAGTGATGTTGTAAAATTCATCTGATACTTCATTCCGGCTTCTCCCCTTTTTCCATATACATTCTCTTTCTTATTTGATGTACTCCACGGTAAATCCTGACTCCTGGCAGTACGCAGCCACTTTGGATCCCCGGTAGCAGCGGATCCTTGCAGCTTTGTTGATGATCCATTCACCGATGTATTCCGGATCATGCCGGATCTCCAGTACCTGCAGACGGGCACATCCATGGAATACCCATTTTTCAATCCGCCGGATGCTTTCCGGAAGCTTTACTTCAGTCAGGTACATACACTTGAAAAATGCTTTTTCATCCAGCATCTCTACCGTATCCGGAAGTTCCAGGCTTTCCAGGCCACAGAAGTAAAATGCTTCTTTTCCCACCTTTTTCAGTCCTTTTGGGAAACGAACTTTCTTTAATTCCTTGCACTTATAAAATGCCCGGTCTTCGATGGTTTCTACCTTTGGCGGCAGCAGGATGGTATTCAGCGTAGCACATTCATAAAATGCCTTTTTTCTTATCCTTTTTATTTCACTGTCTCTGGTAAAAAGAACCTTTTGCAGCCGACGGTCAGCCCGGAACAGATCCTCTGAAATTTCTTCCAGACCTTTCGACAGATACGCGACACGAAGGGAAGGGCACTCGGCAAAACAGCCGTTCCCCACCCGGTAGATACTGTGTGGCAATGCTACTTCCCGGAGCGCCTTGCTGCACCGGAACGCGTTCGTGCTGATCTCCTGCAGCCCGTTTGGCAGTAACAGGTTCTTCATTTTTATATTGGACTGGAAGGCATTCACACCGATCATCTGATAATATGCAGGGATCCTTACGGTTTCCTCTTTCCCGTATCTCGCCGCATTTCTCTGTGTCAGTACCCTCCGGTCATCATTTTTATTTTCATAGTTACGCATAAAGTAGTTGTTTCCTCCGCAATCCATACCGGAACCCTACGGCTCCAGTATCCCATATTTTTTCCGGATGCGTTCCAGTTTCGCAAGCATCGGCTCCCCAAGCACCGCGAGAAAGATCACCGTGGCACTTCCGTGGATCACATTCATCGGAAAACCGCTTGCGTACATCGCTAAAAACGCAGCCTTATTGATTCCGCCCATTCCCATAAAGACGGATGCCGTATCCAGCAAAAATCCATAGATGACCAGCACCGACAGTCCCCCGTAGATGCAAAGCCACAGATGAAAATGTTTCCATTTTCCCCGTTTTCTCCGAAAGATCAGGCCGCCCAGGAATCCCACGATCCCGAAAGCAAACATCTGCCAGGGTGTCCACGGTCCCTGCCCGAAGAAAAAGTTGGAGACAAATCCTGCCAGTGCACCGGTCAGAAATCCTGCTTCCGCGCCCAGCCCGACACCCGCGATAATGACAATCGCTGCCGTCGGTTTGAACTGGGGCAGCATAAAGAACGCAGCCCTTCCTGCCACCGCAAGGGCAGACATCACCGCGATCACCACCACTTCCCTTGCCTGCGGCCTCCGGTTTTCAAAAACCAGGAAAAACGGCAGCATCGACAGGATGATGATACACATCGAGATAAAATAATCACTCCGGTCGTTCAGAAAGAAAATCCCGAAAAAGATCACCGCCGGGATTGCTGTCAGGATCAGGACAAAGGCAAGGATCGTCCGCTTCCCGATCCCCGTATCTTTCGTCTCGATTCTGGTCTGGTAATATTCCGCTGCATACTCCTTCCGGGTATCCAGAAGTTTCCCCAGAAACGGGACGATCAGAAGCGCCAGCACGATCTGCAGGTAGGCCGCTGCGGTCAGCTGCACATGGCTGTAGATCGTCAGGTTCATAAAATTGTTCTCACGCCCCTCCAAAAGGTTCAGTGCCATATTCGTATCGGTTGCCCACCACAGGACAGCCGCCGTCATCCCCGTATTCCATAAAAAGGCGAGTCTTCCAAGCCTTTTCGCTTTCACCTTGACCCGGAACGCCTGCAGGATGAAACACAAGCCAAGGATCACACTCACCGCCATCCCGATCCGCAGATACCCGGCGGCCTGGTCTGCCGCCCGGGTCATCGCCTCCGGCACCTGGTAGTTCCAGGCGATCCCTTTTGCTGTCTCTTCCAGCTTCCACAGCATCCCTGCCTGTGCATAGGGGCTGTAACGAAGATCCGGTACGGATACCCAGCGGAATCCGAGCATTGCAATCAGTTCTGCCACCATCGCAAGCACCGGCAGCATCGCCTGGGTATCCATCCCTCTCGCCTGGCTGCTGTCACCGGCTTCCAGCCGTTTTATTCTCTGCATCGTTCGATCACATCCTTTGCTGTCACCGCATCCGGATACCATTTGCGTGCCATCCGGTTGGCGGCCGTAGTATAAAAACTGTTTCCTGCAAAAAAAACCCGCGCCGGTGCACTCGTCACCACACTTCCGTGGAAGAATAATGCACAGGTATCCCCGTATTCTGCGCAGAATTCGATATCGTGGGAAACCATCAGGATCGTCTTCCCTTCCGCCGTCAGCCCTTTCAGGATCTGTGCCAGTTTCTTCTTATAAAATCCATCCAGCCCCTTTGTCGGTTCATCCAAAAGGATGATCTCCGGGTCAAGCAACAGCACTTTCGCCAGGGCGGCCCGCTGCTGTTCCCCGCCGGATAAGTCATACGGGTGACTTCCCAGCAGATGCCTGATCTCTGTCTTTTCGATGACATCCCGCAGGCGTTCGGTATCCCCGGACATCTCCCGCAGGTCTTTTTCGACCGTATCCTTAACAAACAGACTCTGCGGATTCTGCGGGAGGATACCGAGAAGTTTTCCATAAAGCTCGCTCTCCCGGTAGGTTCCTAGTTCCTTTCCGTTTAGAAAAAGTTTGCCGCGGTAGGGCTTCTTGATCCGTCCCAGGAGGCGCAAGGTCGTACTCTTTCCGGTTCCGTTGCCGCCGAGCAGACAGTACAGTTCGCCTTTTTGTACTTTCAGGTTCAGGTCGCGCACCACATCCGGGAGTTCCTTTTCATACCGGAACCATACGTCCCGGGCTTCCAGGACAGTCTGTGGCTGTTGATCATCAGATCCCTTTGCTGATTTTTTTGAATATAATCCGAAGAGAGAGGTTTTTCTGCCTTTCACTGGGGTATCGACCGTTTCCGATTCCTGTGTATCCGACAGTTTTTCAGCTAATTCTCTATCCCTGTCATCTGACATTTTTTCAACTGTTTCTGCGTGGTTCTTGCAACTGTTTTCGGAAGTTTTCTCTCTCCACTCTTCCAGCCACTCTCTCCCTTCCCTGACCGTCACCGGACTATCGCCCTCTCCGGAAAGTTCCTCAAAGATCCGCATCGGCACAGGCATCGCCTGGAACATATCATTGTCCCGAATCAGCGACGGCAGTTTTTCCGGTGCATCCAGTGCGAGGATCCCGCCGTTTTCCATCACCAGCACCCGGTCGGCATACGCCAGGACTTCCTCTAACCGGTGTTCGATCAAAAGGATCGTCGTTCCCAGTTCTGCATTGATCTTCCGGAGCGTTGCCAGGAAATCCCCCGCCGCCAGGGGATCGAGCTGTGATGTCGGCTCGTCTAACACCAGAAGATCCGGCTGCATCGCCATCACCGCTGCCAGATTCAGGAGCTGCTTTTGTCCGCCGGAAAGCTCCTCCACATTTTTCTCAAACCAGGTCTGGATCCCGAAAAAACTTGCCATCTCTGCCACCCGGAGCCGGATCGTCCCCGTCTCATACCCGAGGTTTTCCAGCCCAAATGCCAGTTCGTGCCATACTTTATCTGTCACCAGCTGGTTGTCCGGACTCTGGAGCACATAGCCGATCCGCGCCCCCTGCTCCCGCACCGACACCGCGTCCAGCTCCCTGCCTTCAAACAGGATCTGTCCTTTCCGTTCCCCGTAAGGTGCCATCGCTGTCTTAAAATGCCGCAGGAGCGTCGATTTGCCGCAGCCTGATTTGCCACAAACTACCAGAAACTCCCCCTGTTTCAGGGAAAAGTTCAGATCCGTGAGTGCCGGCTTCTCCTGATCCGGGTAGGTAAATGTCAGATTTCTGATCTCAAAGAGCGCCATTTTCTGTCCTCCGCTATATTTAATATCAGGGGCAGCATACATAAGATTCCATACAAGATATATAAAATTAATGCCCCCGCTGTTGTCTCATTCATGATAAAAACCGGGAAATACAGGATCTTCAGTTTTCGAAGGTGCATGCAGAATAACAATGTTCCAAATACTCCCAATAAAAATGCCAGTAACATCCCGTCCCTCCGGTCAAACCGGTAGATACTGAAATTCGTCCTCCCGCGAAGCCCGTAAGCCCGGGATTTCATCGAATCCGCCGTCTCCACACTGTTTTCCAGTGCCCAGGTTGTCGTGATCGAGAGGATTTTCAAGCCATGTGCCGCCCGCTGGAAGATATTCCCGTTATTTACATTTCTTCCGATACACTGCTGGGCTTCCGCCACCCGCTTGATCTGCTCCGTAAACCGTGGCACAAACCGCAGGGTCATCGATAACAGCAGCGAAAACGCCGGGATCACCTTCCCGAACAGGTACATGAACTTGTCCGAAGTCATCACCTCATGGAATACGGAAAACCAAGAGATCACCCCCGCCAGCATCAGCCCCGAAGCTAAACCGTAGACGATCGACTCCAGTGTGACGGGATTTCCGTCTTTTAAGTAAAAGAGCATCGTTGCCCCCGCATGGCTGAACAGCGGGTTGGCAGCTGCCGCCAGAAGACAGACCGGCAACATCCCGAACAGGAACACCTTTACGGTTTTTCTCCCTTTCAGATAAATGGAATAACTCACCGAGCCGATCAGCGATAACGCTAAAAATACCGGATGCATATAAAACATCGACAGCCCGATGACGATCACAAAATAAGTAAAATTAATCAGTGGATGATACCCTGAAAAAGTATCCATTCTTTTCTCCTTATCCATACGTTTACACTTTACGCATCCGTCTGGTAACATTCCATGTATACTTCTATTCCTTTTCACGGTATACGTAAAATACAGTTTTAGGCGTCCCGGAATCCGGGGCGCCTAATCCTTTCCATCTTCAGTTAAGACATGCCTGCTCCCAGGTCTCTTCCCAGGTCACAGGTATAATGCCATTCGATATTGTCCCCGTCCTGTACCTGGTAACGGCTGCATCCATAGTTTGGATACCAGCCATTCACCTCATACATCCAGCCGGACCACTGCCCGCAGTCCTTCTCATACAGGTTGTTGATGCCCTGCACATAAGCACTGTTGTACATGGCGGTAAACTCGGATTCCATCTGGATTCGGTTGTTCTTCATCTCCCGCTGCAGGATGTCATATACTGACTCTCCTTCGGAAAATGTCACGGTCTTCGGACCGTAGATCACACCGTTTGACGGAACCCAGTCCGCCTTACCCTCTGTAAGATCACCCATGTTGTTGAGAATCGTGGAACACTCCACATACAGGGTACAGGTCAGCTGTTTGCTGCTGTCCACGGTCTGATCCTGCGGTTCCACCGGATCCGGTTTTCCCTCCGGGATCGGATCGGTATAGTAGTTGTCCGCACTGGCTTCCTCATCGGAAGAAGTGCTTCCATTCCCGTTCGTTCCGTTGCTCTCTGTACTGTCTGCATCTTCTGTGTCTGAGTTTTTTGAGTCGGATTTCTTAGAAGAAGAACTCTTTTTCTTATATTTACTCAGATCTTCTTTCTCCTCATCCGATCCATAATGCTCATCTACATACTCTTCATCAATGTACTCAGGTTCCTTGTCACTGTTGTCTTCTTTGACTTCTGACGAATCTTTGGTGTTTCCATCATCTGCGGAATCTTTCGCAGCCGCGGTCACTGTCGGATCTGCCGAAGCTTGTTCTTCCTTTACTGCGCTGGTCTGGCAGCTGCAAAACAGCAGCGCCAGAACCAGCAGAAGGCAGAGTCCTATGCTTTTCGTTTTCCGTTTCATTTTCCTCCGTCCTTCCTGCCTTTCTCTTTGGAAAGATCCGGTTTCCCCTTTTCTTTCCGTTTGTTATATACAACCACTCCAATAGCCGCACAGCATACCAGGGCGATCAGTCCGATCAGCCCCCAGCGTACCATAGCGGTCTTTTTCTCCGCTGTCGTTGCACCGGTATCCGTATCGTCCCCGTTTCCAAGGACTACCGTTTCTTCCGATGCATCCCACGGCACATCTTCAGCCGCATCCGATGCGTCCTGGATCTCCTGTTTTTCTGCATCCGTACTCTCATCCAGGGAAGAAGCCAGTGCACGTTTTGCGATGAAATAATGGCCGCCTTCTTTCAGGGTGAATTCCATCTTGCCGTCTTTTACAGATACCTTCTTGACATATTCCGCTTTCCGGTTCTCTGTGTCATACGAAAACAGCAACAGGTCATCGTCGTCAAGTTCAGTCTTCAGTGTCACAAGCATCTGTCCCGGGAACGTGCCGGATCCTTCGGTACACAGAATCAGTGGTTTGACTGCCAGCTGTTCGATATCATCCTTGTACTTGCAGTCCGACTGCAGCTTGTACGTCCAATCCTTTGTCAGTTTCACATCTTCACCGTTGATCGTCAGGGTATACGATACGGAATCGGAGATCTTGCCACTCGCCTGCAGGTTTTCATCTTTTCCTTTGATACTTTTCAGTTCTTTGGAAGTAATCTTTCCCTTCGTCTTTGCCTTTGTGGTGTCAGAAGTAGTATTGCTACTCTTATTGCTGCTTTTTGTACCTGAACTTCTCTTTCCACTTGCAGAAGATGTTTTTCCCCTGCTCTGGATTGATGCAATTGACATGCCTCCGGTGCGGCTGCTTTTACTGCTGCTTTTCGAAGAAGTGATGGAACCGACTTTTGTGGTCTTATCATCCGAGGAAGTATCCTCCCCCATCTTCGGGGCACTGCTTGCCAGCCAGTAGCGTCCTCCGGTTGTCACACTCATTTTGAGCTTACCGGAAGAAACGGTTGCCGTCTTCGCACTCTGGATCGTCAGCTTGTCCGGGTTCAGCCAGTACAGGTTCCAGCTTCCGTCCTTCACACTGGTCTTTACGGACAGTGTGACCGTACCGTTCATGCTTCCGCTCTGGGAGAATTCCACCTGCGCCTGTGTGCCGTTTATTGTATTGCTTCCGGTAGCGATCTTGATACCGGCTTTCACATCACTGGCTTTCTTTACAGTTTTTCCATCCCAGGTCAGCGTGTAAGTGCTGCCGCCGGACAGAGTACCCGTATAGGTAAATGCTTCTTTTGTCGCCATCAAGTTTTCGAATACCTTTTTCGGTACGATTCCATTATCCAGTGCTTCGATCACATCAGCGGCTTCCAGAAGGCTTTCCCCGTTCTGCAACAGTTTCTTCTCATCCTCGCGGAGTGCGGCATACCGGCTCATCAGTTTCTTGAGCGTGGCAGTATCATCCTGACAGATCCGCAGCGGATCCACCTGGTTCCAAATATCCTTATCCAGGGCATCCACCAGCTTCTTCCGTGCGGCGATGTCACCGAGGTAACCGTTCAGGGTTTTGGAAAGGGATTCTTTTTTGTCCCACTCTCCAAGAGTATCCAGTTCCAGCAGGTACTGGTTTATCAGTTCTTTGTCACCGATCTTTACCGTTGTGGCGATGGCAGCCACTTTCTTTTCCAGTGCGCTGCGCTTCTCTTCGAGTTTCTTTTCTTCTTCTTTTTTCAGATCCTCCAGTTTCTGAACCAGTGCTTCCAGTTTATCTGCGTTGGTTACCTGGCTCTTTTCTTTATCTGTCAGCTTGTCATACGCTTCCTTCACGGAAGTTACGGTATCGGCATCTTCCGGTGTCAGCTTGTCCGCATCCGGTAGTTTGTCGATCCGGTCGATGATCGCTTTCGTCTCCGCATCCGCACTGGTGCGTACGGTCAGTTTCCGGTTTTCTGTATTTCCATCCCGTTTGGTTACAGCAATATCCAGTTCTGTTCCGTCTGTGACTGTGATTTCACCATCTACCGGTGTACGACCATCTGATCCGCGGAGCCCGCTCTTGTAAGTCTTTCCATTCACCGTCATAACTGCCGCGTCATAATTGCCGATTGGAAGGTTGGTAAAGGTCAGTTTCTTGACATCTGCTCCCACATAAAGGTCAGTTTCCGTACCGGCATCTGCGGTAAATACATTGCCATTGTCTGCCTGTGCCACATACTGTGTCGTGTTGGCGTTTGCACGGAAATCAAAAAGATTGATGCCCTGCTGATACAGGCGGTAAGCTGCGATTGCCTCCATTGCCTGGTCAGTTGCCATGCTGTTTGGACGGTTCTGGTTCTCATCGTCATAATAGGCATGTAGGAAACCGCCGGTTCCGGTGCTGTAATATTTTAACAGACCATCTAACAGGCTTTTTCCGCTGGATGCATTGGTCACTGTCGCCGGGTCGATCCCCATCGAGGTAAAAGCGATGATTGCCTGCGCCACCGATTCGCAGTTGTAGGTGCCACCGTAGTTATAATCCCCGTCTGTGGAGATCTTACTACGCAGCACATCCAGTCCACGATTGACGGCTTCTCTTACCTTCGCGTCCTCCGCTGCATGGGGAGCCAGGGCATATACCACCATCGACGTGATGTCCAGGTCTAACGACGGGTTCTTATCATCCAGAGACCAGCCGCCACCGGACAGCTCTTTGCCAAGGATATAACGGATCAGGTCTTCCCTCGTATACTTTGCCCCTTCCGGTACTTCATATCCTTTGGAATCCAGGGCAAGCAGCGCCCATGCGGCACCGTTCATTCCCTGTTCCCATGGAGCACATGCCAGGCAGTTGTACGTTCCGTCTGCAATCAGGTCATGTCCTCCCACATGCGTCGGATCCCCGCCTGCTGCCAGTACGGCCATGGTCAGACGGTGCCATTCGGTCGGCGTATTGGTGCTGAGTCCTGTGGATGGGTTCGCATCATATTTTTCTTTTACATACGTATTTGCACGGTTTAAGAATGCACTGTAATCTTCCCCGATTCCCAGCCGTCCAAGGAATACTACGGTCCAGTCAGACGCTGTACTGCTGACATTTTTCAGGAAATCCGCGGTAAATACTCTGTCATTCGTTCCCCGTTTCCAGCTGACCGTCTGGGAGATCACGGTGTCCAGGTCATAGGAAGCTGCTGCCTGCACCTGTCCGTTCTCATCCACATCCTGATCTGCCGTGCCGTACAGCTTCAGTTCTTCGTCTTCCTCCCAGGAATCCCCGGAGGCTTCTGTTTTATCTCCTGCTGTCTCCGGAACGGATGTTTTTTCATCTTTCCCCGTACCGACAACTTCTGCTTGTTCCGGAACTTCCGCTGCCTGTGGAGTATCCGTTTTGGCAGTGTCTTCATTTCCGGGAACCACCGGTTCTTCTGTCGGATCAGCAGTACCCTCCACGGCCTCTGTTTCTGCCGCTTCCGCTACTTTTGCTGAAAATTCCTCAGAAACAGTCTGAGCCCGGACTGTAGCCGGGCAAAGACTGAGAACCATGGTAGCCGCCAGAAAAAGACTGATGACTTTATTTTTCATTACTCTTCCTCCGTCTGTACTCCTGTGATTCTTTTTTTCTTTTTATAATAGAGAACAACTCCTGCAAGTACGCCTGTCGCTGTGATCAGTCCGGCGATCGGGAAGAGGATATCGGTATCATCTCCTGTCTTCGCACTTGTGACTTTTCCAGTACCGGATACCGCAGTGGTTCCGTTTCCAGTTCCTGTGCTTCCACCACTCAGGTTGCCATTGGTAAACGTTCCGGTAGAACCATTATTATTGCTGCTTCCGTTTCCTGTGCTTACTGTGGATGCAGGTACAACCACACCGAAAGATCCAGTACCATTTGCTGTTACACTTAAGATACCTTTGCTTACGGTTCCGCTCAGGGTTTCGATCTTGCCGTTACCTTCGTGCAGTACACTTAAGGTCTGTCCGTTATAGGAGGTTCCCACCTGGAAATTCACGGTAAGTTTGTCATTCCATTCCACCTCTTTTCCGTCTTTGTACAGTGCTACATCGTACAGGCGGATCAGGGCTTCTTTGGAACTGATCATGTTCTGCATCTGTTTTACCACATCATCGTCTGCTTTCAGAGCAGTCAGGCGCAGCTCATAACCGGAGAGTTTTCCGGTTACAGAGATCGGATAGTTCTGGTAGGTCAGTGTTATGCTGTCCTCGTCCTCATCCTGTTTCGGTTCATCCGATGGGGATGGATCCGGAGTCGGGGTCGGATTCGGGGTTACCTCTTCCAGACGTTTGATCTCTGACTCACGCTCTTTCAGTGCTTTTAGAGTGTCCTCAGATACATACTGTTTCTGCTCATCACTTAAGTTGTCATACGCGTATCTTGCTGCTTCCACAGCGGTCTTATCGGACAGGCGCAGATCTTTGACAGCCGGGAGGCTGTTGATCCGGTCAGTTACCTTCTTCGCCGCTTCTGCATCTTTCTGCAGCCATCCGATCTGGTTTTCTGCTACCAGAAGGTCACTTAAGAGTCCGCTTTCGGTCAGCTGCTGTTTCTGGTCGTTATTCAGAGCATCGTAAGCATCGCGTGCTTCCTGTACCTGGTCAGCATCTGCTACTGTCAGGTCATCGACGGCCGGAAGGGCCTCGATCAGTTCTGCCACATGATCTACGCCTTCCTGTAACGCATCCAGACGGTCTTCTGCTGCTGTCAGTTTTGCCAGTGCTTCCGCAGATACCCGGTCTTTCAGGCCTTCTTTGATATCCTCCAGTGACTCATACGCATTACGCGCTTCGGTTACCTCTGTCTCATCTGCAAACAGGATATCTTCGGCTGCCGGCAGTGCATTCAGTTTTTCATTGACTTCGTCCACTGCTTTCTGGTCAGCTGCTTCTTCCTTTAATACATTCAGGCGGTCGATCACAGCGTTCAGTTTGGTAAGGCTTTCTGAAGATCTATCTTCCAGATCTGCCTGCTGTTCTTCGCTTAACGCATTGTAATGTGCCAGTGCGTTTGCGATCGCAGTTTCATTTTCCAGGGTTACATTTTCTGCATCCGGAAGTGCTTCGATCTCTTTGATCAGTTCATCAACCGCTGCAGCTTCCAGAAGTTTTGCGATCTGTTCCTCTGCCAGTACCAGTGTTCCAATTGTTTCTGCTGTCACATAGTCTTTCTGGTCATCCGTCAGGCTACCGTATGCGGTTCTTGCTGCTACGACGTCATTCTTATCTTCCAGGGTCAGATCTTTCACAGCCGGAAGTGCTTCGATCAGATCTGTCACTTCCTGTGCGGCTTTTCTATCTGCAATCTCTGCTTCCGCTGCGGTTAATACGTTATAATTCTTTACGTATCTCTTTTCTTCACGGCTTAACGCCTCGTAAGCCTCACGTACTTCGGAAATCTTTTCTATGCATTCATCTGTCAGATCAATATCATCTCCGATTGCGTTGATCATGCCTTCCACTACAGCCGCTTTCTCTTTTGCACCCGGAGTTTCGTCTGCTGCTTCCAGCCACTTATTCCATGTAGATGCATTACCGGCACTTCCATAGCTTCCGTCATCGTTCTTCATATCCGCCTGCTCGGTGGTATAATCATCGATGTAATGCCAGATGATCTCATCACCGGTACTTACATACCAGTCATTCATACCCATGCTCGGGTGTACGCCGTTGACGGTATACATCCAGCCGGAGTTTTTACCGTTGTCTTTCTCTCTCAGTTCAAACCCACCGCAAGATTCCGGTGCTGTGATCGCACTGATGTAGTTCTTTTCCATTCCATCATAAGACAGTCCGGCTTCTTTCAGTGCAGTCTCAAAGACCTGTCCAACGGTTACGTTATCCCCGTCAAAAGTATAAGTTCCGGTTGCGATCCATGTCGTATATGCATGTACCGCTTCGTTGTCGCTTCTTTCTTCTCCGTGTTTGGTATCACCGATCAGACGGAAGGTTACTTCTGTCTTCGTAGGATCTGCAGATGCGTTATCCGGTTTCTTGACATTGATGGTACTCATCGTTGCGGTCAGGATATTGTGGTCATCCTCATCTTTCTTTACAGCACTAAAGCGATGGGTTCCCAGTAACAGGGTACTGGAATCGATGGCTACTTCTCCGTTTTCATCGGTGGTTCCGATCAGTGTCTCGCCGTCATAGATATCTGCTCCTGCTACTGTCGCTGCATCCGAATCAGTTGCATGTACAGCGGTTCCGTTCAGTGTCAGGATGATACTGTCTCCCCGTGTCACTTCCCCAGTTTCCGGTGTCAGCCGTGCATGAAGCATACCGCTCCATCCGGAATTGTAGAACAGGTCGATCTTATCATCCGCATTCACCAGCGTATTTGCCGGATCACTGCACTCGATACCGTTGACCTTGCATACCCATCCTGCTTTCTTTCCATTGCTTTCGGTAATAGAATCGTCCACAAGAACGAATTTGCCACGGTAACACTCGAATTCCGTTCCGCTTGCTTTCGCTGCATCCAGAAGTGCATGCAGGACAGTATAACCTCCGTGGTTGTACTGTACATAACGGTTTGCTGCCAGATCTTCTGCCGTCTGCTGGATCTCAACATCCCTTGTCGGGCAGAATACGGTACTCTGACCTGCAAGCTGTACCGATACCGTTCCACTCTGTTCCGGAACTTTCTCCAGATCCATCACGCGGATCACCTTGTTCGGCTCTTCATCGGTCACTTCAAAGTTGTCTGTCTTAGTCAGGTAGCCGCTCATGGATACATGGTAAGTATAGGTTCCGTTTTCAAGCGTGTAGGTTCCATCCTCGTTCGCCTTCATGACTTTGCTTCCCTGTATAACCAGTACGGATGCGCCGTCCGGGATCTTGAAGGTGGTCTGTTTGGCTTCGGTACGACGAGTAACATCAATGGTATAGGTACTGTCTTTTCCTACAGCGGCAACACATGTGACAGTCAGTTTGTTTACACCAACTTTCAGCGGAATGGCATCACCAGATGCATAAACTTCATCCGTTCCATCCACAGAAACCGTAAAACTCTTTAATGTATTTTTCCTATTCCATATACTTCCTTCTACATCTACCAGGATTTTATCTGTTTCATTTGGGACTGATGTAGTAAAGTGATCTTCTGTTCCTATAAAACCATATCCCAGATCCTGTGTAACAAGATTGCCTTCTGAATCTTTATATGTAATATCATCGGCCTCTAGTATTCCGTCCCAACGACCAAGTTTCCCGCTTTGATCTGCTGCCATGATTTTCATATCTGCTGGTATAAAAGTCATAGTACTTTGCGTAGCCGCTTTATATAAACGTCTGGCATAAGTCATAGGACTTCCACTTCCAGGGACTACAATAGCTTCAACCTGTAGCATTTCTGAAGGATCATTCGTAATATCAGCACCTACATATGTTAACGGATTTCCCTGCATATGTTGTACATCTTTTCCTGATATTCCTTTTTCCTTATATGATTTAGAAAAGTTCATTTTCTGTACAATTGCATTATTTTTGTCATTTCCCAACCAATATCTTACAAATAACTGAGCCTTTTCATCTTCTTGAGCTAGTTCCGCGCCCACTTGAACGTGTTCTTCGTCGGAATCGCCACCTATTAATACTGGATAATTTTCATTCCGAGTAACATCTTTTTTACTGGTCGCAAACCACGCACCGCCTCCTTCAACCATTGACATTTCATCAGCCCATACGTTTGCAACGAGTGATTTCAACAAACCGGCTGAACGATTCGTGGTTTCCTCAGAATCTTCATTAGCTGTAACGTCAAAAGATATCTCTGGAATGTATGCCATCTTACCGTAATTGATATTTGGATTATCTCCGCCATTCCAGTATCCAGACATGGAATTTCGTGTCAAACGGCGATGTGCGCCATCCGTCGTTCCCCATGCACTTGTCGTCAACGCACCATCCGTAATCTTATAAGTGCCAGCATCTTCGTCCTGCAGTTTTATAATGAAACTACTTCCAGCCATATACTGCCCAAAGCCTGTTGTATAATCCACACCGTTAGCTTTACATGTAAACTGTACTCCTGATGGATTATAGATTGCAGCCATTTTGAACATCGGCGGAATCATATTGTCTATAGTTATTTTAGCAGTATCCCCGGTTGACAGACTTTGTCCAGGACGATATACATTATCAATCTTAATATCCAGTCCTCTTGCAAGAATCACATGATATGTCGTTGCTTTCCTTGTTTTTATCTGTATGATATTTCGTCCCTCTGACAGTTTAATCGTATAGCTTTTTTTACCATTGACTGTCGTTGCCCGATATGCTGTCCACGACTTATCTTTTGTGAAATCCTCCGGATTTTCACTCAACTCTCCATCGGTTACTGTAATTGGAGTATGGACTTTAACAGATGATATGTTTCTACTTGCTGTAGGGGTAAATGTATATTCTGCGTAATCATCGACATCATAAGTAACCCCATCTGCTCCCGTCTGACTCTTGATATAATAAACGGTTCGTCCTTCTATCATATCAATATTCGTAGTAATTTGTTCTGCTGGGTCTATATCTCTATCTGTGACATTTACCACGGCAATTCCTGTCAGTTCTGGCAACAATGCACCATATGTATATCTGCTACTGCCACTTGTAACAGAACCAGTCTCTACTGCATCATAGTAAAATGCTACCAGTGCAGTACCTTTCCCATTCGCATGGATACGTCCAAACTGCCCGATTTTGTCATCTTCTGTCGTTTCTACCGATACAATATCGGTATTGCCACCCACTACAACATAATGCCATTCCGGATCATTGTGTCCATTGGCAACACCGTCTTCCACGGCCTGCCATGCACGCAGAGGAACCAGATCGAAATATTCGCCAACTTTCAGATCAATCTCACTGTTTTCCGGCAGGTTCGTCAGCATGCTGGCGTAGATGCCATCTTTTTCCTGCTCCCGGTGAACCTGTGTTGGATTATCTTCCAGTGAAGCCAATGTTATCACTGTATGATCTTTGTTCCACTCGCCATCCAGAGTTTTGGTATATCGGGTTACTTTTCCTTCCTGACGGAGCATATAAGTAAAGCCTTCTGGAACCTTAAAGTAATTATATCCGTCTTCCGTCTTTTCCGGTTCATAAGACTCCCAGTTTCTGGCCGTATAAAATTTCAACTGCCAGGTGGTATAAATTTCCATTCCAATTGGTGCTTTTACTGTAATATAGCTCTCTTTTAAATAAGGAATTTTTCCAGTGTCTGAAAGATTCAAACTTCCAAAATCTGTTTCTCCATAGACATAAAAATGCCCCTCGATGGGGAGATATTTCGCATCGAAGGGTGAAAATTTAAAAATATAATAACTGTCACCAGCTTTTGCCGGAACTACATATTGATAAACATTATCTGTAGCATGCCAGTACTCATTCTGCTGCTCTTCATCATACAATGTTAACGTTCCAAGATCAGGAAGATATTCCCATTTACTTTTTTCAGAATTCCAATTCGCTGGCGATACATTAGAAAACGTAACACTGTGTAGATTTAATTCCGATGTTTCCTCAGTTACTGTAAATTTACCACCCGCTCCGGAACTACTTTCATAACAGTATTCATCTGGGGTAACCGTAAAACTTTTATCAACTACCGGAATCTCTTTTTGCTTATCAGCTGTATATATTTTTACATCGCTGATTCCCGTAAGGCTTATCTGTTTGGTGGTATTTTCTGCAGCATTAACATTTACTTTTAAGCAGCCAATCAGACAAACCATAAGCAGCAGATAGCGAAGTATTTTTTTCATTGTTCACACTCTCCATCTACTAATCTATCCGGCATAAGATGATTGGGTGGCTTTCATGCCGCCTCAACCATCTTATGTCGGAATATTTATTTGTTATTTACACTTAGCAAAATATGCAGCTGCCTGATCATATGTACCAAATGCCCAATATACGTTGTCACCAGGTTTTACTTCAAGTACAGATGCACTTAAGATATCTCCGTCTGACACTTTTACACCATTACGGTATACGCAGTAATTCCATCCATAATAAGATGTCCAATCTTCACTGCTATATGCAGCAATTTTAGTTCCGTCACTGGTTGTAATAGAATCTACATATCCACCATTCTGTGTAAAGCTCATACCATTTGCTTTTACCATGCTGTATAAAGCATCACCTACTGTTGGATAGCTCTGTGCTGATCCTTCAGCGTTATAATATGGATTTTCTGTTGTTGTTGTTGCAGCTGCAACGCTCAGACCGCTTGTTTCTTTCTTAATAAGACCACTGCCGCTCACATCAGCTACGCTTACCTTTGATACTTTTACAGCATCCTGTGTTTCAGCTGCTTCTACATATACAGTCATATCAATTGCAGCAGCATCGTTATGTCTATTTACAATATGCAGACTAGCCGGACCATATTCTCCAACTGCGCCAGTAACTTTTACAGTACCGGCATAAGTTTCCTCACCACTATAATCTGTTGTTACCATAGAGCCATACTCATAAATACCTGTAAGTTTATCTTCTCCAATGGTAACGCTCTGAACTTCTAGACCGTTTGCTGCATCTTCTGCTGAATCAAATCCAGATCTCTGATAGAAATCATCTCCAGGCATTAACGCAAGTGTAACACTTTTGCCAGCTTCAATCTGAGTAGAATATTTAGTATTTGCTTCTACTACCAGATTTGGATCGTCAGATGCTGCGCTTACCGGAAGTGCCATGGACAGTGTCAGTGCTCCAGCCATTGCTACTGAAGCAATTCTCTTAAAAAGATTCTTTTTCGTCATAGTATTATGACCTCCTTCACGTTAGTGCTCCCACCTTTGTTAAGTCAACACAGTATGGGGAGTATTGCTACTGCATCGACTGTAAAGTTTCTACTTTCACGACATAATGGAAACACATCACGAAAATAAAAAAGCCCGTACAACAGAAGTCGTCATACGAACTAATATCTCACTTTCGAACAAGGGGTGATTTTTCTTATACCACAACTGACAACAGAAGATAGCAGCTCCCGCCCGTTTACTCGTCCAATTCGTTTCGGCCTCCGAATTATCCTGATGCTAAAGCAGCTTTTTTGCGATCGTCTTCTGGACTCAGGACCTCTTAGCCTACTTGATGTGCCTTACCAAATAAGAATATTCAGTGGCATATAACATCTTTCGTTGTCCTTACAGCAGGGTGAAACTGTCCCGGATTCTAACCGGCTTCCGTTTTCGCATGCTCTCTTTAACACGTTGTATAAAATTTTGAAAATCCTGTCATAATATCTATAGGATCATTGCACGGTAGTCTTAGATTCTTCTTTTCTAAGACATCTTTACAACCCTAATATTAAACATTGTTCACAGATTTGTCAATCTTTTTCGGCGTTTTCTTAAAAATAGCTGGTTCTTCCGAACGATTTTTTATGCATTTTTAATCATCCCATACATTTTCTGCTCACCGATCGCCGTCAGGAAAGTTGTCAAAATTCTGTAGTCAGGAGGCTGCTTATGAGAACTGGTCAAAACATCTACAAACGCAGAGATGGGCGCTGGGAGGCGCGTGTCCCACTGGGGAAAAAGGCGGATGGCCGACCACATTTTAAATACTTGTATGCTTCGACTTACCGGGAAGTATTGCTTCAAAAGAATAATTACGAAAAGACGATTTCGTTAAAAAATACACAAGTCATTTCCAACGCATTATTCTCCGATGCCGCATACAACTGGCTGCTGAATTCTGCCAGACGTTGGAAACCATCCACCTATATTAAATATAAGAACTGTCTGGAAAAATATATTCTTCCCCGGTGGAAAAAGCTCTATGTACGTGACATTCAGCAAGGCACTTATGATCGGTTAATGGAATTTCTCCAACAGGAGCTTTCCGGCGGTTCTATTCAAACAATCAATACGATCATCAGCGGGATTTTGAAATACACATTAAATTATCTTCCTGTCAAATGTACAGGAATGGTTTCTGATCACGCAAAGAGACCTTTGGATATTCTTTCAGACGGGGAGTCCTGCAGGCTTCTTGCTTATCTGGAAGATAGCAACGATCTGATTTCTATTGGTATCCGGCTGACTTTGTTCAGTGGTATTCGTCTGGGGGAACTTTGTGCACTGACCTGGGCAGATATTGATCTGGAGGAACAGGTGCTTCATATCCGGCACACATTACAGCGCATCCAGAATCAGAACCCTCTGCCGGGGGATTCCAAAACAGTGTTGCATATCGGTTCCCCCAAAAACAAACGGGAACGATCGATTCCTTTGCACCCGCAGATAATCCCGGTTCTTGCAAAATATAAAAGTAGTTATCCATCCTCATACTACCTGCTGTCCGGAACACTGTCTCCTGTGGAGCCGAGGAGAATGACGCGGCAGTTTAAAAAGATCTTAAAAAACTGTGGTATCCGGGATCTGCATTTTCATACACTTCGTCATACATTTGCGACACGCTGTGTGGAATCGGGTATGCAGATCAAAGCACTTAGTGAGATGCTGGGACACTCTACGGTCAAGATCACCATGGATCGGTACGTGCATCTGTCCATGAGTTTTAAACAAAGCCAGATCACCATCCTCCAGTTCCCGGATTCGGAATCGAAAACCCGTCAAAATCTCAGTCAGACAGAGCGGAAAGTGCCGGAAAATGGGGAAGATATGGAGGGCTTGTCTTAGAAAAGAAGATTCTAAGATATCTTTTTTATTAATATATGCGACAGGATTTTATTTAGAACCAAAAAAACAGGATATATGGAAAATTTTTCTTTTTCCCCATATATCCTTATTTTTATTGTCCTGTCTTTCTTACTTCATTTTCTCTCCAAGATTCTCATATAATGTTCTTCTGTACTCACTCGGTGAAACCTTGTATTTTTCTTTAAACTCCCGGTTAAAAGTCCTTTGGCTTTCAAAACCACTGTCTAGCCAGATCGTTGTAATCGGATCGTTGGTAGTTTCCAGCCGTTGTTTTGCATAGCCAAGCCTTGCGTCGTTAAGGTACTGATTGAAATTCCGATGGAAGGTTTTGGAAAATATCCTGGATAATACATATTTGCTTACGCCAAGATCCTTTGCCATATCTTCTAACAGAAAAGATTTTCGGAAGTTTGCAGATATATAGGATACGGTCTGATAAATGAGATCCTTACTTCCCACCTAGCTTTTTTCCGTCTGTGTAAGCAGCGGGACACATCTGGCAAGGATAATTTGCAGATAGGACTGCACGATCCAGATATCTTTCGGTGCTGTTCCTTTCATGCTTTCATACTGTTTAGTTTTTCTGTCTGTTGTTCCGGTGTATTAAAGCAAAAAAGCCTGCCAGCATACGATGTAGTAGTCACTACACAATATGCCGGCAGGCAATCAATCACCTATGCCCTTTTCTTTCCATCCAACTCTTTTACTTCCTCAACGGTAAGTTTCGTAGCCTGAGCAATCTCCTTGCAGGTCAGTTTTCCGATCAGAAGCAAACTCTTAGCTGTTTCAAGAGAAGTTTTTCTTGCCGTTTCATTTCTCATCTCTTCTATAGCTTTGCACACAACTGTCAATCCTCATTTTTATCCGGTCGAATATTTTTCAGCATTCCTTTTTTAAATAGCTGCAAATTGCATTCAGCATTTCTAATGCATGCTGATATTGTTCTTCTGCATCTTCTCTTGACACAATAAAAAAATCACTGTAATCACAGTTGTTTCTAATTTGAAAAGCTGCCTGTAGATATTTAGAATACTTTTTATCAAATTCTCCTGTTTTTATATATTCTTTCTAAAAGTACGCTATGACACCTGCGTGTTTCTTGAAATCAATCCCATCTTTCGCAAGAACCGCACGAACTCCGGTAAAAATAGAATAATCTGCCTATGGAATCTTTATAATGTCCTGCATCCAGCAGTATCTTTGACGATTCCAGTTTTTCCCGTGCATTCTCTATCTGATAAGATACCAGATCATCCAATTTTTCTTCCCTCCTTTACAATATTTCTATAATAAGGAAGTTTTTCCTTGTATTGTTCAAATTCGTCATATGGAATCACCGTAGGAGATACGATAACATCATATGCAAGACCAACTTCTGTGGAAAAATCCCACATTTTCTTTAATTTTTTTTGAAGTTCCACACGATTTCCTCTTACTATAGCTGTAATATCTATATCCGAATCATCGGAGTAATCTCCGCGTGCATAAGATCCGTATAAGATAATTGTATCAATACTGTCTCCGTAAACAGAACGATAGTAATTAACCATTTCTTCTTCTATCGCTTCTAGTTGGCTTTTTGTACACATGGCATCTGGCCTCCTTTCCCAACGTAGATTATATAACTGCTTTTTAACATTTTACCCTATTTATTATGCCATCTACAACTCTTATTTTTATATCGAGGTTTTTCTCCATTCACATTGCTAGGCAGACAGAAATTGAATCTTCCGAAAATATTCGAATTTTCCTGCTTATGGCTAAATTGGCGAATATATCTCGATTTCAAAATAAATCCCCAAAAATCATTCAAAATATTTCTTTTGAACTCTTTTCGATGTTTCAATCACATTAGAACAGTTTATGAACTCTAATTCTATATACTATATATGAAACCTTTTTTATTAACTGTACGCATTATGTGAAGGTATAATCATGGAGAAATTTAATGAGAAGCTGAAAAAAGGAATTTTAGAGGAAATTTACGAAACTTGCGTTAAAAAAGAATTTTTAAAGCACGAAAAAACCGAATACAACATCAGTGCTTTAGAAAAAACATTACTGCAAAATACAACGCACAAAAATATATCAACATTGATCATAAAACAAGCTGGTATCAAATCGATACCAGCTAATGTTTTAACTTGATATTATATTATGATATGTCATTACATTACTCTGTAAAATTCATAAAGGGAATATCATAGGCAGCAAAAGGTGATGCAGATGTAATTACCGAAATTGTCGGTCGTAAATAAGCTAATAATAATGCCGGTGCGCCCTCTTTTTAAATTCTAAGATACATTCTTATGATTCCTAAAATCAGCAAATGCACCGGATAGAAAAGATAATTTACT